>ERZ860148.151-NODE-151-length-58897-cov-17.874375_pt1 | contig 58897 bp, 59 predicted proteins | sample MGYA00509981_ERZ860148 | MGnify/ENA primary metagenome ERZ860148 (study PRJEB30046, sample SAMN00715199) | human gut metagenome | study: EMG produced TPA metagenomics assembly of the A metagenome-wide association study of gut microbiota in type 2...
TGGTCCCATTTCAAATATCCGCTCAGATGATTGCGGTATTGCCTTTCAAGAAGCTCACCGTCGATACCGAACAGGGTTCCCAAAAGCTTACAGCTGACGGGAAGTGTATCAATATAACTCTTTTAAAAAAGTCGCAAATTCTTGCGTCATACGGCTGCCTTGAGCAACCAGTTTCCAGTTACGGCTTACATAGCGGTTCTCATCCTTTAAAACCCATCTGCGACGACGGATGTTTAGATATACCTTCTTTCCGCGGATTGGAAAGTCTTGTACAACTATCGGATCATAAAAACCCTTACTCTCAACTTTACTCTCAGAGTACTCTTGGGGAGCTTCATTCTTCTCTTCAAGATAAATTACTATTTCCGTACTGCTTTCCTTTACATCTGATATAGTGAAATAATCAAGAGTTCCTTCCGGAAGAAGGAGACGATAACCGTTTGTTTCCATTGTATTCTTTTTTTTATTCTTGTAGGCAAAGATACAATTTTATCAGAATTACTCCTCAGGTTTTTACGTTGATCCGAAATCATCTTTGAATTTTGGAACAAAAGTTGTTTCAAATATGTTAGCATGGCCTATAGCAATGGCTACATCTGCTGCTATTGATTCTATAAAAAATATTCCAACTGATGAAAAATGCAATTCTTCATCAAATTATAATCAAGATTTTAGCATTGACGAAATAATACCTCTTTCTAGATTAACTGATAAAGAATATGAATATATAAAACAAAATTATAGGAACAAAATTAGTACTAATGAAGGAATTGAATCAATTATAGCTGATACTAATAAAAAACTTAAAAGGATTAACACTTTGTCATCCTTAATAGGTTTTATTACTCCTATAAGAAATATACTATCTAAAAAAGCACATACTTTAGAAGATAAAATCAAAAAATTAACTTTGAAAAAAGAGATAGCAGTAGTAAACTTACGAGAAATAATACATCAATACGAACATAATCGGATTACTCTGCCAAAAAACAATAATGTGTATTTAGTTTTTAGTCCTGTATATAATAATTATTATGCAGAAAATATGTATGTTATTGAGCGAAATCATAAAGTTTTTTTTGAATTTGATATCCCAAGTATATTAACACTTAATTTCAAGACTTTTCAAATTATTTTTTATGATTCAGTTTTAATAGTAACGACTAAAAACGACTTTGCTATAATTAATTATTCTCATATAAGTGCTGATATTCAACAAATACATCTATTAGAAAAACAATTGGATAGTAATATAAATTATGGTGAAGTAAAAGAAACTTGGCTTCATACTTGTTTGAATGGAACACCTGATTTGCGTTATCGTAACAATCCTAAGGTCTATAATGTTCAGTATTGGAACTTATCAATTAAGTTGCATAATTTATTTGATATAAGTATTCTTTTTAGTGCAGAGAATATAGCACAAGAAGTTTACAGCTTGGTTGGTAAAAGAAATTTACAATCAGTAGAAAACATAAAAGTAAATTCAAATATATATAAGATAGATAATGTACATGATGATATAATAGCTGATCTTACAGATACGCAAAAAGAATTGTGTAATATCTTAAAACAAATTGGTTTTCAGCAAAGTAAATATGTAACTCAGAAAAGACCTCAATTTGGAAGTTACGTAAGGAGACGTAGAGATAGATCTGTATTATGTGTAATAGGAGTATCCCCACAACAAAAATTCACTTGTTTTGATTTTGTTACGCAAAAATGTTATATATATAATAAAGAGCAATTGTTGCTGGATTAAATTGTCGTAGTCTACTCTACTATTAGAAAGGAGTAAAAAATGCTATTGGATTACTCCTTTCTTCGGCACTATAAAATATTTTGTGTAAATGGAAAATACGGGATTCAAATACTTAATAATTTCATTGTGTTTATTTTTTAGGTTGTAATCTGTCATTTAATTCTTTGTTTCAATCGTTTAAGCAGAAGGAAAATTCTTATTAGCCTTCCTAATCAATCTCAAATTGATTGCAATGTCCACGGCCCCAACCAAACCAATAAAAGCAGAACCGGCTTCATTGATCTTAAATACAAACCCCGGTCTTATTGTAATCAAGCCCAGTATTTCCATCCGTGAGTTTACAGGACAAAAAAAGTTCTTTATGGCCCGTTGCTGCATGATTGAGACTCCGATTATCCTTGCAAAAATAATCAAAAATTCCGACCCTCAAAATCGACTGCACGATCCGGCCCCAACGACCGCACGATCCGGCCCCAACGACCGCACGATCCGGCCTCAACGACCGCTCGATTCAGCCCCAACGACCGCATAATTTGCCCCCAACGACCGCACGATTCCGGCAGGGTTTCCAGAAGGCTTCGGGCTTTTAAAAAAACGTTTCGGGCTTTCAATGAAAACGCCGAAACGAATCAATGAAAACGTTTCGGCGTTTTTTCCGGACATATAAGTTTCTATTTTCAGGCAAGTTACACAATGGCCTATTTTATCCATTCCCGGCCCAAACTTAACGTACAAAGAGATTCTATGCGGATGGTAAAATCACCCAGACTGTTGGGCACATAGGGATAAAGTTCGGAATTCGAACTGGAATAAGGCAAATATTTCACCTTCATGGCACGGATCGTGCCGCGTGCATCATAGCGTCCGTCGTTGTTGTCCACCATATATAAGGTATCTGCCAGCCCCGATTCGTCGAATGAAACGCCCCATAGGGTAACGGCATGCGTTGACCAGTTTTTACCCAGATTGATAACGAACATCATACCTTGTCCGGAAGACAATGCATGCTTGACGATACGATTGAACCCATCACGCGTCAATTCGTAATTCAAGTATTCTTTTCCCAAAGAATTCGTTCCCAGCCAGGGGCGGAAAAAGCCGGCAGACGGATCCACGGGATCTGTTTCATAAATCCGCTTCTGGAATACTCCGTTAAAGAACCAGTTGACGGCTTTCAACGGATACTCTCCCCGGTTGGGGAAATGATCCTTGTAAAGCTGGAAAACCTGACTGTGCAACATGTCGGACGGCACCGCCTCCGGCCCCTGATAAGCCCTGACAGCTTCCGTTCCGGCATTTTGTGCCAGCCACCAATGAATCAGATTTGAAGCTGAAGCTGCCCAGCACATCAGTCCGTCATCTCCGGAAGTAATCCCCGACGGATTCACCTTGTTACAGTCAAACCACCCGCAACCATCCGTCCATTTCAGCTGGGTATGGTCGGCATTCCATTGTTCAGGAAGCGGTTCTTTGATGCCATAGACCCAGCGAGTAGTTCCGGAAAAAGCATCAGGCTCTGCTTCTTTCCGGAGACGGATGCGGTAAACAATCTCCTTTCCGGCTTCCAGCCTCTCCAACGGCTGCCCTGCCAGCGACTCCGGTAAGGGCATGGCCAGTTCCTTGTCACCGATGCGAATCTGTATCCAATCCTCAGAACGCAGGTCACCGGCCTCCTGAGGACACAACAGGGCAGTCCACGTGTTGTCTGATTCCTTCAACGGAGTGACCCACTGATATCCGGCAGGCTCGCCCGATGTTCCTTCCGACAAATCGAAAGGAATCCGGCAGGCTGTGCGGACTCTGATTTCTCCGGCGGCAATCTGATGCCCGTCGAAAGACCCGTCGGGAGATTCCAGCCGGATACGCAACCGGTGAAGCGCATGTCCGAAACATAAAGCAACCGTTTCGCCTGCCTGTACATGTGTCCGTGCCACCAGAAGATCCGAACGGAAATATCCTTCACCGTCCTGTTGTGTCTCGATCCGGTGGACATAAGAGGACTCTGAATCTCCGGCATCATTCACCAGCCTTCCGGAAGGAGAGGCATGCCAGGCCGTAAAAATCACTTCTCCGTTTCCCACTTCACTCCAGGGAACAAACGGCTTCCAGCCATCGGATTCCAGATGAAGGACATAACGGCGGACCAGACCGGAAGTGACATTGTGGGCACTGACCACAATCGTATCGCCCGGAACGAACTCTCCCCTACCGTCCGTCTCAAGCCGGGCCCGTGAAAGATCGGAAACAATGGACCACTTCACATATCCGGAACCTGCCGGACCTGATGATTCCGAGGGAAAGGGTGTACTGCACGATCCACATACAAAAATGGCAACTACAAGGATTGCACGGAGGACAAAGGTTAGCACGGAGATCTTCATGGGCGTTTTTTTAGATATTCAGATTTGAAACATTTACCGATGAAGAAAACAACTTCCAAAGGAAAGTAAAGGTTCGCTACGGCCGGGGTATTTTAAGATTTGTTGGGAAACAAGGCAGAGGAAAGAGGTCCAGCACTCTCAGGCCGGAAAGAAAGAACACAAAAGGGACAAACTGTTTCACAACAGCCTGCCCCCACACCAACAGTCATGTAAAAAAGATCAGAGTTTATTCCTGTCGGCTTATCGTATAAACAGCAGTTCTCTATATTTCGGCAAAGTCCACATCTGATTGTCGACAATCAGTTCCAGCTTGTCAATGTGATAGCGGATTTCCTCCAGCATCGGAGCCACGGTATCGTGATAAGCTACGGCTTTTTCGCGTTCCGTCTCAATCCGGTTAGCCACTTTGCGGGCCTCAATCAGGGCATCTACATGCTCCTTGATGTAAGCCGTATGGGCAGCTATCTCACGGATGATGGCCACGTTTTCAGAAGAAAGACGGGCTGATTCATCTTCGGCAAAAAGCTGTTTCATCTTATAGACATTGTCGATCAGACGTGTCTGGTATTCAATGGCAACGGGTACCACATGGTTCATGGCCAGGTCGCCCAGCACACGAGCCTCGATCTGGATTTTCTTGGTATAGGTTTCCCATTTCACCTCATTGCGGGCTTCCAGTTCCTTGCGGGTCATTACGCCGGTAGATTCAAACATCCGCACGCTTTCGGGAGTCAGATACTGGTCGAAGATCACCGGACAGCTCGTTTCGCAATCCAGTCCGCGGCGGGCGGCTTCGGCCTTCCATTCCTCGCTATAACCGTTGCCGTCGAAACGGATAGGTTTGCATTCCTTGATGTAACGGCGGAGTACCCGGATGATGGCCGAAACCTTGGGCTCACCTTCTCCGATCAGGCGCTCTACTTCCTGATGGAAATCCGTCAACTGTTCGGCCATTGCGGTATTCAGGGCAATCATTGCGCTCGCACAGTTGGCTTCCGACCCGACGGCGCGGAACTCGAACCGATTGCCAGTGAAAGCAAAAGGTGAAGTACGGTTACGGTCGGTATTATCAATGAGCAGTTCCGGAATCTGGGGAATATCCAGCTTCATGCCGTGCTTTCCTCCCAGGCTCACCAGTTCGTCGGCGGCACTTTCTTCCATGTGGTCGAGCACCTTGCTCAGCTGAGTTCCCAGGAAAGAAGAGATGATGGCAGGAGGTGCTTCGTTGGCTCCCAGACGATGGGCATTCGTGGCACTCATGATAGAGGCTTTAAGCAGACCGTTGTGGCGATAGACGGCCATCAGGGTATTGACCACGAACGTGATGAAACGAAGGTTTTCTTCGGCGGTCTTTCCCGGAGCCATCAGCAGGACACCCGTATCGGTTCCCAGTGACCAGTTGTTATGCTTGCCCGAACCGTTGACACCCTTGAAAGGTTTCTCGTGCAGCAACACGCGGAATCCGTGTGAACGTGCAATCTTGCGCATGAGCGACATGATCAGCATGTTGTGGTCAACGGCCAGATTACATTCTTCGTAGATCGGGGCCAGCTCAAACTGATTCGGAGCAACCTCGTTGTGACGGGTTTTGACGGGAATACCCAGTTCGAGTGCCTGGATTTCCAGATCCTTCATAAAGGCGGCCACACGGGCAGGAATGGCTCCGAAATAGTGGTCTTCAAGCTGCTGGTTCTTCGATGCTTCGTGTCCCATCAGGGTACGTCCGGTCAGTAACAGGTCGGGACGGGCAGCATACAGACCTTCGTCAACCAGGAAGTATTCCTGTTCCCATCCCAGATAGGAAACGACTTTCTTTACTTCCGGATCGAAATAACGGCATACGGCAACGGCGGCCTTGTTGACGGCATGAAGAGCCTTCAGCAGAGGAGCTTTATAGTCAAGTGATTCACCGGTATAGGCGATGAAAACGGTAGGAATGCACAAGGTGTCATCAACCACGAAAACAGGTGAAGAAGGATCCCAGGCACTGTATCCGCGTGCTTCGAAGGTGTTGCGGATTCCGCCGTTCGGGAAGGAAGAGGCGTCCGGTTCCTGCTGGACGAGTAATTTGCCGGAAAATTCTTCCATCATGCCTCCCTTTCCGTCGTGTTCCACAAAGGCATCGTGCTTTTCGGCCGTACCTTCGGTCAATGGCTGAAACCAGTGGGTGTAGTGTGTGGCACCCTGTTCCATGGCCCAGCGTTTCATACCTTCCGCCACCTGATCGGCCGTAGCCCGGTCAAGAGCAGCTCCGTTATCCATTGCATCTACCAGCTTGTTGAATACGGGAGTCGGAAGATATTTGAACATCTTCTCGCGGTTGAAAACATGTTTCGCGAAGTATTCGTCCGGACGTTCCGAAGGAGTCTTTACTTCGATTGGCTTAGCCGCAAAAGCCTTTTCTACTACGCTAAATCTTAATCTTGACATAATCAAAAATGGTTTTTCCGTTCTATATATTCTATTTTTGTCTTTATTCTTCCAATGAATGGCCTTCCTCAGAGCGAGCTTTTCCCGGCAGATGAAAATCCTTTCCGGCGGATCCGCTCCATGGCTTCCAGACAATCTTCACGCTGACCGAAGGCCGTAAGCCGCAGATATCCTTCACCGCTGGGACCGAATCCGGAACCGGGAGTGCCGACTACGTTCATTTCGTGAAGCAGATGATCAAAGAATTCCCAGGAAGTCATTCCTTCGGGTGCCTTGAGCCAGAGGTAAGGAGAGTTCACACCGCCGTAAACCGTCAGACCTGCCTCACGGAAACCTTCACGCATGATGCGGGCGTTTTCCTTGTAATAGGCGATGGTTTCTTCCACCTGACGGCGGCCTTCGGGAGTGTAGATAGCCTCGGCACCGCGCTGGGTGATGTAACTCGTTCCGTTGAACTTGGTACACTGGCGACGGTTCCAGAGGGGATTAAGGGCAACCCGCCGGCCGTCTTCCGTGCGTGCGGTCACCTTTTCAGGTACGACCGTATAGCCGCAACGTACTCCGGTGAAGCCGGCTGTCTTCGAAAAGCTCCGCACCTCGATGGCTACCTGTTCCGCACCGGGAATTTCATAAATGGAATGGGGCACGTCCGGTTCACTGATGAAGGCTTCGTAAGCGGCATCGAAAAGGATCAGCGCGTCGTTGTCCAGGGCATAGTCCACCCATTTCTTCAACTGCTCACGGGTGAGAGTCGTACCCGTCGGATTATTGGGATAACACAGGTAAACCAGATCTACCCGATGATCGGGAAGTTCGGGAACAAACCCGTTCTCACCGGTACAAGGCAGGTAAGTGACCTTGCTCCACAAACCGTCCGCTCCGGCAACTCCCGCACGTCCGCACATGACATTACTGTCCACATACACCGGATATACCGGATCGGTGATGGCGACGAGATTATCCTGACGGAAAAGTTCGGTGAGGTTTCCCAGGTCGCTCTTCGCTCCGTCGCTGATAAAGATTTCCGACGGACTGAGAGTGATGCCCCGCTCTTCGAAGTCGTGTTTCAGAATGGCTTTGATCAGGAAGTCATATCCCTGTTCCGGTCCGTAGCCGTGGAATGTACGGGCATCCGCCAGTTCCCTGACGGCCCGGCACATCGCCCCGATGCAAGCCTGGGGAAGCGGACGGGTTACGTCGCCGATTCCCAGACGGATCAGACGTACCTGCGGATGGGCGGCCTCAAAGGCCTTTACCTTGCGGGCCACTTCCGAAAAGAGGTAGCTTCCCTGAAGTTGTAAAAAGTGTTCGTTTACAAATGCCATAGTCTATTGTTTCATTTTGAAGGTTCATACTCTATTTCTCCGTCGAACACCTTCCCTGCCGGACCTCCCATCAGGAGATGTCCGTCGGATTCATTCCATTGCAGATGAAGGGTTCCTCCGTCCATCGTGACGTCCGATTCACGTCCGCACCGCCCCGTAAAGGCCGCGGCCACGGCGGTAGCACAAGCTCCCGTACCGCATGCCAGGGTGATGCCTGATCCGCGTTCCCATACACGCATCCGGATATGACTCCCGTCAATCACCTGGGCAAACTCCACATTCACCCGTTCGGGAAACAAAGGATGGTGTTCCAGAAGCGGACCGACTTCGGAAAGCCGGACGTCATTTACCTGGTCCACGAAGATCACCAGATGCGGGTTTCCCATGGATACGGCTATCCCCTGGGAATACCCGTACCCCTCCCCCAGATCCACGGGAGTGATACCGGTGGGAATTCCCATATCTACCGTCACCGATTCAACCACCCGCTCATCATTTACCCGGAGATTCAGGATCTTGATGCCCGAACGGGTCTCCAGGGCTACCCGGGTCTTCTGTGTCAGACCGTTTTCGTACACATATTTTCCGATGCAACGGGAAGCATTTCCACACATCATGGCTTCCGACCCGTCGGCATTGAAAATCCGCATGCTGAAGTCTCCTTCCTCCGAAGGACCGATCAGTACCAGTCCGTCACTACCGATTCCGGTGTGCGGACGGCTCCATTCCTGTGAAAGGCGTTCCGGTTCTTCCAGCGGATAAAGGAAGGTATTGACATAGATGTAGTCATTGCCTGCCCCCTGCATCTTGGTAAATTTCACTTTCATACTCTCTCTCTTGTTATCAACCTTTGTAGGCGTCTTCGTGGATTCCGGCCACGGCACGCCCGCTCGGTTCGTTCATATTCTTGAAATGTGCGTCCCAGGCCAGCGCTTCCGCGGTGGAACATGCCACACTCGGCACACTGGGTACGCTCCGTGCTGCACTTTCGCTGGGGAAATGTTCCTCGAAAATACTCCGGTAATAATACTCTTCCTTGTTGCGCGGAGGATTGATGGGGAAACGCTCGGCCGCATGACTCATTTCCTCGTCGCTTACGGCCTGAGAGGTCATCTCGCGGAGCGTATCGATCCAGCTGTATCCTACTCCGTCACTGAACTGTTCTTTTTGTCTCCAGGCTACGCTCTCGGGCAACTTGTCGGCAAAGGCTTCGCGGACAATCTTTTTCTCGATGGTCTTTCCCGGACACATCTTCGCTTCGGGATTGAGGCGCATCGCTACATCCAGGAATTCCTTGTCGAGGAAAGGAACACGGCCCTCCACACCCCATGCGGCCAGTGACTTGTTGGCTCTCAGGCAATCATAGAGATGAAGACGGGAGAGTTTCCGCACCGTTTCTTCATGGAATGCCTTCGCATCGGGTGCCTTGTGGAAATAGAGATAGCCGCCAAACACTTCATCGGCTCCTTCGCCGCTAAGCACCATCTTGATGCCCATACTCTTGATGACACGGGCCAGCAGATACATCGGAGTGGACGCACGGACCGTCGTAACATCATAGGTCTCGATGTAGTAGATCACATCTCGCAAGGCATCCAGTCCCTCCTGAAGGGTGTAATGTATCTCGTGATGCACGGTACCGATATAGTCGGCCACTTCACGCGCTTTCGCCAGATCGGGAGCTCCTTCCAGTCCGATGGCGAAGGAATGCAACTGGGGCCACCAGGCTTCCTTGGTTCCGTCCGTTTCAATGCGGTGGGAAGCAAATTGCTTGGCCACGGCAGAAATCACGGAGCTGTCCAGCCCGCCGGAAAGAAGAACTCCGTAAGGAACGTCACTCATCAGCTGACGGCGGACGGCTTCTTCCAGCGCATCCCGCAACTGGCTCACGGAAGCTCCGTTGTCCTTCACGGCATCATAGTCCATCCAGTCACGTACGTACCAGCGTTTCATCTTTCCCTCGCGTCCGGAATAATAATGTCCCGGAAGGAAAGGCTCATAGCGCTGACAATATCCTTCGAGCGCCTTCAGTTCGCTGGCGCAATACACCGTTCCGTCCTCGTCGTAACCGATATACAGGGGAATCACGCCAATTGGATCGCGGGCAATCAGGAAATCATCCTTTTCTTCGTCATAAAGGGCAAAGGCGAAAATTCCGTTCAGTTCCTCCAGGAAAGAAATGCCTTTGTCGCGATACAAGGCCAAAATCACCTCACAATCACTTCCCGTCTGGAAATGATAGCGTCCTTCATACCGCTTGCGGATGTCACGGTGATTATAGATCTCGCCGTTGACCGCCAGAATCTGCCGGCGGTCCATCGAATAAAGAGGCTGGCCTCCGCTCTGGGGATCGACGATCGAAAGACGCTCGTGAGCCAGAATTGCCGTACCTCCACAATAAATTCCGCTCCAGTCAGGACCGCGATGACGGATCTTGCGCGCCATCGACAAAGCTTTGTTTCTCCATTGGGGAGTCTGTTCCCTGACATTGAATATACCCACAATTCCACACATATCGATTTCTATTTTAAAGGGTTATTATAATTCCGGACATCCGGCATCAATATACACTCTGCATCTCTTCCCGGCTTTCACGCATCCGTGAAGCTTCGGCCAGGCGCTTCTTATACTCGAAAGGGATCACACGGACAAACTCGCCCAGGCTACGCTCCCAATGATTGAGCAGGGAATGTGCCAGCGAAGAACCGGTCTGGAAATAATGCTTGCGCACCAGCTCATGCAATTCCTCGCAGGAAGCCTTGTCTTCCACCAGGGAAAGTTCTACCATCTCCATGTTGCAGAAATAGTCGAAGTTCCGGTCCGGATCCCAGACATAGGCCACGCCACCGCTCATACCTGCCGCAAAGTTTCTTCCGGTTGAGCCCAGCACGACGACACATCCGCCCGTCATGTACTCGCAACAATGATCGCCTACTCCTTCCACCACGGCTACGGCTCCCGAGTTACGCACGGCAAAACGTTCACCGACCTGACCGTTGATATAGACTTCTCCGGAAGTGGCTCCATAGAGCAGGGTATTGCCTGCTATGACATTCTCCTCGGCACGGAAAGTTGCCTCCCGCGGAGGACATACCGTAATCGTACCTCCACTCAGGCCCTTGCCCAGGTAATCGTTGGCTTCGCCTTCCAGACGGAAATGGATTTCCGGTACGAGAAAGGCTCCGAAACTCTGGCCGGCCGACCCGTGAAAGGTGATGTGAAGACTCCGTTTTCCCAGTCCGGCCTGCCCGTAACGGCTGACCACTCCGCCCGACAACATTGCTCCTACGGAACGGTCCGTATTGGCCACCGTATACTCCAGCGTAACGTCTCCGCTTTTCTCCAGTTCCGCAAAAGAGGCGGAAATGAGTTCACGGTCCATTACGTGATCAATCTCATGCAACTGACCGGATACATGGCAAAGGGCTGAATCGTTATTTACCCGGCATAGAATCCGTGAGAAGTCAAGCAGAGCTTCCTTGCTTCCCGCCTCACGGGGAGCGATCTCAATCAGATCCGTACGTCCCACAATATCCTCCAGACGGGTGAAACCCATCTCGGCCAGATACTCGCGCACCTCCTGTGCCAGGAAGCGGAAATAATTGACCACATACTCATAATGTCCGCGGAAACGTTCACGCAACTTAGGATCCTGAGTGGCCACTCCCACCGGACAGGTGTTGGCATGACACTTGCGCATCATCACACATCCCAGAACAATCAGAGGAGAGGTTCCGAAAGCAAACTCATCGGCTCCCAGAAGAGCCATGCTGATGACATCGCGTCCGGTCTTCAACTGGCCGTCGGCTTGAAGACGTACCATCCCGCGAAGCTTGTTAAGTACCAGAGTCTGCTGGGCCTCGCTCACTCCCATTTCAGGAGAAGTTCCGGCATAGCGTACCGAAGATGCCGGCGAAGCACCCGTACCTCCCTCGGCACCGGAGATCACAATCAGGTCGGCCTTGGCTTTAGCTACACCCGCCGCAACGGTTCCCACTCCGCTTTCGGCCACCAGCTTCACGCTGATCTGGGCACGGGGATTCACATTGTTGAGATCGAAAATCAGCTGAGCCAGATCTTCAATGGAATAAATATCGTGATGAGGCGGAGGAGAAATCAGCGATATGCCCGGAATGGAATGACGCGTACGGGCTATTACTTCATCTACTTTGAATCCCGGAAGCTGGCCGCCTTCACCGGGCTTGGCTCCCTGAGCCACCTTGATCTGGATCTCTTCGGCATGTACCAGGTATTCCGTAGTCACACCGAAACGTCCGGAAGCCACCTGTTTGGTCTTGCTCGACAGGGAAATGCCGTCGAACGTTTCACTGAACCGGGCGGGATCCTCTCCACCTTCTCCCGTATTGCTCCGGCTTCCGAGCTTGTTCATGGCCAGCGCCAGTGCTTCGTGAGCCTCCTTGCTGATCGCTCCGAAAGAAATCGCTCCCGTGACGAACCGTCTGACGATGTCTTCCACCGGTTCCACCTGTTCCAACGGAATGGGGTTACGGCGGAAACGGAAGAAATCACGCAGGAACAAAGGCTCTTCTTTCTGGTCAACCATCGCGGTAAATTCCTTAAACTTGGTATAACTTCCCAGACGGGTAGCCACTTGCAGAGCTTTGATTACCGAAGGTGTCCAGGCGTGTTTCTCACCTCCCTTGCGATATGCAAACTGACCGATATCGGGCAGGCTATCCTCACAGGGAGTTTCCTCACCGGCCGGATGATCACTTTCTCCTTCAGACCAGGCCGCCTGATGGAAAGCCAGACAATCATGGGCCACTTCCTTCAGACCAATACCTCCGATGGTAGACACCGAGGTTCCAAAATAATCACGCAGGAGTTCGGCTCCTACACCCACGGCTTCGAAAATCTTCGCTCCGCGGTAAGAGCGGATGGTACTGATACCCATCTTGCTCATAATCTTATAAAGTCCCTTGCACAGGGCGCGTACATAGTTCTTTTCGGCGGTTTCATAGTTGAGCTGGACTTCCCCCCGGACCACCAGACTGTCAAGCACGGCAAAAGCCATATAAGGATTGATGGCACTCGCACCATAACCAAGTAAGAGAGCAGCATGCATCACCTCACGGATCTCTCCACTTTCAACAATCAGCGCGGTCTGGACACGCTTCTGGACACCGATCAGATGATGATGAACCGCACTTACGGCCAGCAGAGAAGGAACGGGCGCATGAGCGGCATCAATTCCCCGGTCGGTAAGCACGATATAGTTGGCTCCGTCATCAACGGCCTTTTCCGCCCTGCGGCAAAGGTCATCAAGAGCTTCGCGCAAGCCATCCTCTCCGCGGGAAGCGTCGAAAACCATCTGGAGGCGGACCGCATCAAATCCTTTGTAACGGATATGGCAAAGCAAATCAAGCTGGGCATTGGTAAGCACCGGATGAGGCAGACGAACCATCTTGCAATGACTCTCGGCAGGCTGGAGGATATTGCTTCCCACGGCACCGATATATTCGGTAAGTGACATGACCAGTTCCTCACGAATGGGATCAATGGGAGGGTTGGTCACCTGAGCAAATTGCTGGCGGAAATAGCTGAAAAGAAGCTGGGGACGACGTGAAAGAACAGCCAGAGGTGCATCATTACCCATGGATGCGGTAGGTTCCATGCCATTGACACACATGGGAACCAGAGTCTTGGAGATATCCTCACGGGTATAGCCGAAAGCACGCAGACGGCGGGAATAGTCGTCAACGGAAACCGGAACCTTACGTCCGCTACGCAAGGCATCCAGCTCAATGCGGTTGGCTTCAAGCCAGCTCCGGTAAGGATGCTCACCGGCCAGACTCTCCTTGAGTTCGGCATCATAATACACCCGTCCCTCACGCGTATCAACCATCAGAATCTTACCAGGCTGGAGACGTCCCTTCTCACGGATTTCTGCCGGATCAATGGCAAGCACTCCGGCTTCGCTCGCTACCACCATCGTATCATCACGGGTAATCAGATAGCGGGCAGGACGGAGTCCGTTACGGTCAAGCATACCTCCGGCATAACGTCCGTCACTGAAAAGAATGGCGGCCGGTCCGTCCCACGGTTCCATCAGAATGGAATGATATTCATAGAAAGCCTTCAGAGAATCACTGATCGGATTCTTGCTATTGAACGATTCAGGCACGAGCATCGCCATGGCATGAGGAAGGCTCAGTCCGGAATGAAAGAAAAACTCAAGCGCATTGTCAAGTGAAGCACTGTCGCTCATGCCCAGCTGAAGAATAGGACGTATGTCGGCCACATCTCCCAGACGGGAACTGGAAAGCACACTTTCGCGGGCCTCCATCCATCCGCGGTTTCCCCGGATCGTATTGATCTCGCCGTTGTGAGCAAGCAGACGGAAAGGTTGTGCCAGACTCCATGCCGGCAAGGTATTGGTACTGAAACGGGAATGAACAATGGCCAGTCCGCTCGTAAAACAAGGATGACTCAGATCGCAGAAATACTCCCGAAGCTGAACAGACGAAAGCATCCCCTTGTAGACAATCAGCCGTGAAGACAAAGAAACAATATAAAAGTCCTGATGAGCCACGCGCCGTTCAATCCGCTTGCGAGCCCGATAAAGAGCAAGTTCAAGCTCATCACCTCTCAGAGTTCCACGAACAAAAATCTGACAGATAACAGGCTCGGACGCACGGGCAGCTTCTCCCAGTATGGACGAACGCACAGGAACCTCACGCAAAGGCATCATCTGCAAATCTCCGGCTTCGAACTCAGAAGCCATCACCTTCAGAATCTCTTCCCGTGAAGAAGGATCCAGGGGGAGAAACACCAGCCCCGTTCCGTATGCCCCCTGCTCGGGTACAGGAATCCCCTGAAGAAGAATAAACTCGTGAGGAATCTGAAGCAAAATACCCGCTCCGTCACCCGTCTTGTTGTCGGCTCCCTCTGCTCCCCGGTGCTTCATATGCTCCAGCACCGTCAAAGCCGAATCAACCAATGCATGAGATTTGATGCCATGAATGTTTACAATCATTCCCACCCCGCATGCATCATGTTCGTACGACGCATCATACAAGCCTTCCGACATACAGAAAGAGCGATTATATCCGGAACCACCATTTCTGACATAATATTGCTGTTTTACGACTTTCTCTTTCATTTTCAAACCGAATTTCTGTTTTCACTTTTTATTTGTCCACAAAATTAGAAGTCATCTTTCATAAAGCAAAGAGAGAAACCGATTTTCAGAAAAGAAAATGAAGAATGGAATATCGTAAATTTCATTTTATTACTTAACACAATGTATTTATATCAATTTATCACATAATAAACGAAATACAAACAAATATATAACATAAACAAAGAAAATTCAGATTTAATGACATAAATCAATTCCATCCCCATTACCTATATTATTATAAAGCCGCCCATACAATGACCCCGCAACGGCTATCTCCATTCCCTCCGGAAATTCTTCAATCCCCCTGAACACCCCGACAAGAAATGCAGATTTCGGGACAAGTTTAGCGGAAAATAGCAATGAAACGTCCAAAAATTACTATCTTTGCAAAAGAAATAACATTTTAACAAATGAAGAACGATAACACATTAATGAATCACGCAGCCGACAACATCCGTATCCTGGCTGCTGCAATGGTAGAAAAAGCAAAGTCCGGCCATCCGGGTGGTGCCATGGGTGGAGCTGACTTCATCAATGTCCTGTATGCAGAATATCTGCAATATGACCCCGCCAACCCAAAATGGGAAGGACGCGACCGGTTCTTCCTTGACCCGGGACACATGTCGCCCATGTTGTACGCACAGCTCGCCATGACGGGCAAGTTCACCATGGATGAACTGAAAAACCTGCGCCAATGGGGATCACCCACTCCGGGACATCCCGAAGTAGACGTTATGCGAGGCATCGAAAACACTTCCGGTCCGCTGGGACAAGGCCATGTCTTCGCCATCGGAGCTGCCATCGCCGCCAAATTCCTGGCTGCACGCACCGGAAATCCTACTTTTGAAAAAGAAACCATCTATGCCTACATCTCCGACGGAGGCATACAGGAAGAAATATCCCAGGGTGGAGGACGTATTGCCGGACATCTGGGACTGGACAACCTGATCATGTTCTATGACGCCAACGACATCCAGCTCTCGACAGAGACCGGAGAAGTCATGACGGAAGATACCGCCATGAAATACCGCTCCTGGGGATGGCACGTCATCGAAATAAACGGAAACGACTGCCAGCAGATCCGCCAGGCTCTCGACGAAGCCAAAGCCGAAAACCAGCGTCCGACTCTGATCATCGGTAAATGTATCATGGGTAAAGGCGCACGCAAGGCCGACAATACTTCTTACGAACACAGTTGCAAAACCCACGGAGCACCCCTGGGAGGAGATGCCTACAAGAACACCATCCTCAACCTGGGAGGAGACCTGGAAAACCCGTTCGTAATCTTCGACGACGTGAAAGAAATGTATGCCCGCCGCGAGGAAGAACTGAAAGCCATCGTAGCTGAGCGCCACCGCGAAGAACAGGCCTGGGCAGAAGCCAACCCTGAAAAAGCCGCACAACAGGCTGAATGGTTCAGCGGAAAGGCTCCACGCATCGACTGGAACTCTATCGAACAGAAGGCAGGCGACGCTACCCGCAACGCATCGGCCAAAGTACTCGGCCTGCTTGCCGAACAGGTGCCCAACATGATCTGTTCATCAGCCGACCTTTCCAACTCCGACAAGACCGAAGGATTCCTCAACAAAACCCATGCCTTCGCCAAGGGCGACTTCAGCGGCGCATTCCTCCAGGCAGGAGTAGCCGAACTCACCATGGCATGCTGCTGTATCGGTATGACCCTCCACGGAGGTGTGATCTCCGCCTGCGGAACCTTCTTCGTATTCTCCGACTACATGAAACCTGCCATCCGTATGGCCGCACTCATGAAACTTCCCGTGAAGTTCATCTGGTCACACGATGCTTTCCGTGTAGGTGAAGACGGACCTACCCACCAGCCCGTAGAACAGGAAGCACAGATCCGCCTGATGGAAAAAATCAAGAACCACGACGGCAAGAACTCCATGCTCGTACTCCGTCCCGCCGATGTGGACGAAACTACCGTATGCTGGAAGCTCGCCATGGAAAATACCGACACCCCTACCGGCCTGATCTTCTCACGCCAGAACGTCAACAGCCTGCCCGCAGGAACCAACTACGCCGAAGCAGCCAGGGGAGCTTACATCGTAAGCGACTCTGAAGGTACTCCCGACGTGATCCTCGTAGCATCCGGATCAGAAGTGTCTACCCTCGTAGCCGGAGCCGAACTCCTCCACAAGGACGGTATCAAGACACGTATCGTATCCGTACCTTCCGAAGGACTCTTCCGGAGCCAGAGCAAAGAATATCAGGAAAGCATCATCCCCGCCGGAGTCAAAGTATTCGGCCTTACCGCCGGACTTCCCGTCAACCTGGAAGGACTGGTAGGAGCCAACGGAAAAGTATGGGGACTCGACTCTTTCGGCTTCTCAGCTCCCTACAAGGTACTGGATGAAAAATTAGGCTTCAACGCCGAAAATGTGTATAACCAAGTAAAAGCAATGTTCTGATGAAAACAATAGGATTGGCTTCCGACCATGCCGGATTCGAACTGAAAGAATTCGTGAAACAATGGCTGGAACAAAAAGGATGGGAATATAAAGATTTCGGTACCTACTCAACCGCCAGCTGCGACTATCCCGACTTCGCTCACCCGCTGGCCGAAGCCGTAGAAGCAGGCGAATGCTATCCGGGCATCGCCATCTGCGGAAGTGGAGAAGGAATCAGCATGACCCTCAACAAACACCAGGGAATACGCGCCGCACTCTGCTGGATCCCCGAAATCGCCCGGCTTGCCCGCCAGCACAATGACTCCAATGTGCTCGTAATGCCCGGAAGATTTATCGATACAGCAACCGCCGACCAGATCATGACCGAATTCTTCAACACCGCTTTCGAAGGAGGACGTCATCAGGCACGTATCGACAAGATCCCCGTAAAATAAAGACATTGTCTTAAAATAACAAAAAAGGAGAAGCAGAAAACTGCTTCTCTTTTTTATTTTCTATCTTTGTGCAAAGTTAAATAGAGAAAACCATGAAAAAAATCTTACTGATCCTTCTGGCCTGCCTTCCTCTGTTCGCCATCGCGAAAGACAACAAGGAGAAAAACAACTCCGATCCCAAATACCTGGCAGGCGCACTTACCTATGAAGACGGAAAAATTACCTTCACCCGGGAAATCAACGCTCCCGGACTCTCAAAAGATGAAATTTACCAGCGTATGCTCGACTGGGCCAACGAACGCTTCCAGCCCGAAGACGGCATGCAGAGCCGCGTAGTCTACACCAACAAGGAAGACGGAGACATCGCCGCATCGGCCGAAGAATGGATGGTATTCTCCTCTACGGCCCTTTCGCTCGACCGCACCCGGGTCTACTACCAGCTCACGGCAAAAGCCGGCGACGGACAATGTCTGCTGACCATGAGCCGCATCCGCTACTGGTATGACGAAGCCCGCGACGGAGGCGAAAAATATACCGCCGAAGAGTGGATCAACGACAAAATGGCACTGAACAAGAAACAGACCAAGCTGGCTCCCATCTGCGGCAAATTCAGACGCGAAACCATCGACCTGAAAGACGAGCTTTTCCTCGCGGCCACCAACGCACTGGGACAGGCAGCACTTGCCGCTCCCGCCATACCTGCAACCCCTGTCGTACCGGCAACTCCGTCTTTGGCAACTCCTTCAGGCAAGCTTCAGGACATCAGCTTTGCCCAGCTTCCGGCCAACCTGAACGAAATGACCAAAGACGGACGCATCACCCTTACGGCCAACGATGAAGTTATCGACATCAAAGCCGAAAACTGGGGAGGATTCGGACAGATGTTCAACAAGAACGTTTCCTACCTGCTCATCGACCAGAGCCGTTATGCAGCCAGCACCCTGATGGAACACAACGACACCTACCGCATTTCGTTCTATACCGCCCGGGGCACCGAGCCTGCCGTGGTTATCGAATGCCGGAAATCTACTACCCAGAAAATGTCGGCCGAAGAACTGAAATCACTTAACCAGTCCATTGATCCGTCGAAAGAATATACCCTGTACATCGGAGAAATCACCCGCATACAGGCACGGTAAGAACCGGATTTTAAAGCATAAAACGATATAAAAAGTTTTATTTCATAAGTCTGCTACACGCATCACGAACAACATTCCTGAAACAAAATACAATTAATCAGAAATGTCATTCAAGAATGTATGCAGCAGACTTTTTTTTGCAGACAGATATTTAATTTGAAAACTCCTTTACAACCTTACTCTCTACATTGTTTTAAAGAAAAACACTGCTAGCCCAGATCCTTCTTAACCCTCTATTCAATACAACCGAATCGTGCGGTCGTTAGGGCTGAATTATGCGGTCGTTGAGGCCCAATCGTGCGGTCGTTGGGGCTCAATCGTGCGGTCGTTGTGAAGGCACTCTTAGTATGATTATAGATCATTGGTAATCAGAGAGAGAATCATCCACAAAATAAGCGGATCACCGTCACGCTCCAAAAAGGCGAAGGGTGAGAATTTCACAACCCCCACCCCTCTGTTGAAAAACGAGAAAAATATATTCAATTAACAGAAATATTCAGATCATAGTGATCAGAAGATCACACCCACACGGAAACCCGCATTGCTTTGTCCTTCGATATCGCAGGTCAGGGTTTTCGTGTGCTGGGTACCATAGCTGTAATAGCCGGCCACATGGAACCCGAAGCGTTTGCCGGGAACCGGATAGATCCGCAGGCCGATTTCGGGTGACACGTAGAATCCCCACGCTTCGTCATACACGCCTGTGGAAGAAAAGTAAGTGGTGTTACGGGCAAACACAGCTCCGACTTTCGCACCGATATACGGACGGACATAATTGCCCTGACACAGGGTGTAGGCCGTTGACACACCGAAAGGAAGCTGGAAAGCCGAACGTTGCTGATCGGTGGTCAGCGATTCCGTCGGTGACAATTGCAGGGTCTGACGGCCGATATAACGGTGGTTGGTGTGGTACATCACAAAGGCACCTACTGACCAGCGCGGAGTCACGTCGTACAGACCTTCAAAGTTCATACCCCATCCGCTGATCTTGTCGGCATAACCGGTCGAGAACGGAGCATTCATCTGCCAGTCTACTATCAGATGGGCTTTGCTGGAATCCCATTGTGCGAAGGTTGGAGCAGCAGCTCCGGCAAGCATACAGCCTGCCAGCACTACTCTCTTTAAATATGTATAGATCGTTTTCATGTTGTTTTCCTCCTTTATTTGTTCGATTGTATATAGGGTGACTGCTCAAAGGCCTGGTTCACACCGTCCAGCAACAACTGCTGGTTGACGCGTCCGTTGCCATACATGAATCCGGACATGCTGACATACCATACCACGGGAATGTCCTGCTTCTTCACTTCCGAAGTGTCCTTTTTCGTCAGATCAACCATTTCAATCAGCATGGTCTGAGTGTCGTAAGAATAGCTCACGGGATACGGATAATACCAGCCTCCCCACCAGGGCCCCCAGAATCCATAGTCCCACCATCCGCCATAACTGGGATAGGAAACCACATGATTCGTCTGTGCCACGTATGAGAGCTGCACGCCCACATCGGCCTGATCTTTCTTCTCCGGATCTGTCAGACGGGTATAGCCGCGGCTATCCATCTGCTGGGCCACCGCATCGACGAGGGCTTTCGCGTTCTCATCCTTCCAGTAGGATGCTTTGTATCCTCCCGCCTCCAGAATACTGTCCGGAAGGAAATAGGTCTTATAGCCGTCGAAAGCGGCATTATTGTCATGATCCGTATAGACCACCAGATCTGCATCCAGCTGGTTCATGTCCGGATCTTTCTCGCAGGCAGCCAGAGTAAGCGCCATGCAAGCCAGGAATAACATTTTTTTCATACTTCTTTCTCCTTATCATTAACAGGTTCGTACCCGGTACGGAAATTGTCACTCAGGTGACCTCCGTCAGATGGAACGTCCTTTAAATACTTTACTTTTCTCTATCGGTACAATCTGTCCGCTCAACGTCATCCGGTTTGAGTTGAAGTTGGGTGTTATGGTCACCGATGCCTCGTTGCTTCCCTTGTAAAGCGTAATATCCACACGGGCCGAAATACCGGTACCCATCACGTTCATCGTCAGAAGCAGGTTGCCGCGCTTGTCTTTCTCCACTTCATAGCTGGATACAGAACCGTCGACGGTGACTCCTCCCAGTCCGTTAGGACCGCTTACCGGCACATTGAAAGCTACCTGCACCACCGCATCGTCGCCTTTCACGGAAACAAAGTTCGTGGTCGACGTAACGTAGGCCGTTTCGCCATACTTGAACATCACCTTGTCGGCTTCCAGCGTAAAGGCACGGGCATTGACCGCCTCTTCTGCCTCCACATAGAGCAAGCTGTCCAGACGTGCCTGCATTTCTTTCTTTTCCTGCCGGGTCAGTTCCCGGGTTTCCTGTGCCTGCCCTGCCACTACGGACAAAGCCATCAGCATTATTACAATCATACCTCTCATAAGTCCAGTTTTTTATTGTTTCGTATATAAAACAAAAAGAATGTCGTTTTACTGCTCCTGCGACCTTTAAAAAAGTCTAATAACTAATGAGAGATGTTACATCTATCGTTTATTTTCCTAACTTTATAAGCAGAACCAAAATCAAATCTGCCATGAACAACATTACCGACGTTACCATTCTGATTGCCGTCATAGCTCTGGCCCTGTGGCCCATAGTCCTGTTTCTCATGCGATTCATGCACGAACGCCGCAAACGGCTGGATCACATCGAACGGATGACACGCGACGAGCTGGACAATATTTCCACCCAGAAACTGGTGATCAGTGTCCTGAAAAAAATAGGATGCCAGCCCGAAATCAATGAGGAAGGACACGTGACCTTCAAATACCAGGGAGATGACTTCTACATCGCCGCCGAGGAAGAAAACCGCTTCATCATGATCTGGAACCCGTGGTGGGGCTCCATCAATGTGGACAATGAGGCGCTCCCCGTCCTGAAGGAAGTGATCAATGCGGTGAATGTCAACTCACTCGTTACAACCGTCTACATGGTGGACGAAGACGAAAAGACCATCGGTCTGCACTCGCGTTGCCATACTTTCTTCTCGCCCAACGAAGGAGAACTGGAGGAGCACATGAAGATGTTGCTCGACTATTTCTTCGATACGCACAATGCCATCAAGGATAACCTGAACCAGCTGGGCTCGGCCACCGGAAGCGAAGAAGAGAAAAAAGAGCGGGTCAAAGTAAAAGGATTTGCCGCCTACAAGGAGAATACGGTTCCTATCGAGCCTGAGAAGCCCGCATGCTGAACTCACATCCGCAATATTGCTGGTTGTAGAAGCCGTATTCGCGGATAATGGCCAGGCGACGCTCGCTCAGTCCGCCCTTCCGCCAGTTCTGGTCCCACCAGATGACATCGGGATAGACGGACACGGCATATCGTCCGGCTTCATTGATCTGGTCAAGGCTTTTCCAGCGCGAAGAAGCCAGTGTGGTAGTAATGAGCGAGAAGCCGTGTTCATGGGCATAACGGGCCGTATCGAGCAGACGCAGGCGGAAACATTTCAGACACCGGCCTCCGCGTTCGGGTTCCTGCTCCAGCCCCCGCATGGCTTCCAGCCAGGCTTCATGGTTGTAATCGGCATCCACAATCTCCAGCCCCAGGGAAAGGGCATAACGGGTACACTCGTCCTTGCGGATGAGGTATTCTTCCCGCGGATAAATGTTGGGATTGCAATAATAGATGGTAGGGCGAATTCCGTGTTGCATCAGACATTCGATGATGGCCGACGAACAGGGTGCGCAACAGGTATGAAGCAATACCCGGTCTGCTCCGCCGGGCACTTCCAACTGGAATTTATGTTTAGCCATATCCTTTGTCTCCTTTCTCAAACCTGATGTTCCCGAAACAGAGGAGCAAGCATCTCCGGAATTTCCACTCCCTGCTCACGAATACCGGCCAGACAGGTCTTTGCCTTGCCGGTAAGAACAAAATACATCTGGCGCTTGTCCTTTGTCCCCGGTGTACGTTCAAGCATGCCCTTTTCTTCGGCCATGCGGATCACCTTCGAAGCATGCGAAGGAGTCATTCCGGTGCGGCTCACAATGGTGCTTGCCGTCACGGTTTCCGTGCCGACACTACACAGGACCACCGCCTCGTTCAACGAAATGCCGTGACTTTCCAACAAACGGGATTCCAGTAAAGAGAGAGCCTGGAAAAGCTCTCTCATCACACATATACAAGTAATTTTCTCCATACAATCAAATAAACAAGTTGACATTGGCCTGTTCGGCGCGCTCCATGTAGGTGGCCACCCCACCGACACTCACGGAATCAAGCAATTCTTCACGTTTGATTCCCATTACGTCCATCGACATCTGGCAGGCAATGAATTCCACTCCGTTGTCAATGGCCTGTTGACGGAGCGTTTCCAGCGAGTCAATCCCCTTTTCTTTCATCAGGAAACGCATCATCCGGGCACCGATTCCTCCCATATTCATTTTTGAAAGTCCGAGTTTCCGTGAATCGGCCGGAAGCATCCATCCGAACATCCGTCCCCAGAAGTCCTTCCGTACGTGGGGCTTACGTTCTTTCTTAATGGCATTCAGTCCCCAGAAAGTGAAGAAGATCGTCACTTTCCGTCCGGTAGCCGCCGCGCCGTTAGCCAGCACAAAGGTAGCTAAAGTTTTATCAAGGTCATCGCTAAAAAGAATAAAAGTTTTTCCTTTATCGCCTTCCGACGGAACGGACGGAGCTGATCCGCATGCTGCTTTTTCCACTACGACCTGATATACTCCCTTGCCGGAAGTCTTCGAAAGGAAGCGGTTGCCCGTCGACCGGCACCAGGCTTCGGCGTCGCGCGGGAATCCGGCATCCGTAGCCGAAACTTCCAGACGCTCACCGGGCTTCAGGTTATCCATGTGTTGCTTGAGTTTCAGAACCGGTCCCGGACACTGGAGTCCGCAAGCATCCAGTTTCAGCACCCTGGCCGGCCGGCATTCTGTATTTTCCTTCGGAGCAGAACAGCCTCCTCCGCAGGTGGGAGCATAATCTTCGGGGGAAGGCAAGGGAGCGATGGCCGCCTTGTAGGTTTTCAGACCACCGATCAGATTGCGTACTTCCTTGTAACCGTTTTCCTTGAGGATATTCGAAGCAAGGTACCCGCGCAGACCTACTCCGCAATACAGCCATACGGGCTTGTCGGCCGGGATTTCCGAAAGACGGGCACGAAGGTCGTCAAGGGGCACATTCACGGCTCCCGGGATACGGCCAAGTGCATATTCATCGGCGGTACGCACGTCCACCAGTGTCACTCCGCTCAGGTCAGCATCACGAAGTTCACGCCAGTAAAGGGGAGTCATCTTTCCGCTCAGGATATTGCCGGCTACGTAGCCCGATACGGCTACCGGATCTTTGGCCGAAGAGAATGGAGGTGCATATGCATGCTCCAGTTCCGTCAGGTCATAGACCGTACCTCCGCGTTTTACGACAAGGGCGTATTCATCAATCCGTTTGTCTACTCCGTCATACCCCACGATCTGCGCTCCGTAGAGACGTCCGTCCTCCGGCGAGAAAGTGATCTTGATATCCATCTGAAGCGAACCGGGATAATAACCGGCATGAGAACCGGAATGGATGGTAGCCGAAAGATAAGGCAACTGGAATTGTTTCAGGCGTTTGGCGGGAAGTCCCGTAGAAGCAACGGTCATATCGAATACCTTGGCAATGGCAGTACCCACGGATCCCTCGTACTTGATGCGGTTTCCAAACACCATGTTGTCGGCCACGATACGTGCCTGGCGGTTGGCCGGACCTGCCAGAAAGTTCAGCCAGGGCTTACCGGTAATCGGATGCGGATATTCAATGGCATCGCCAACGGCATAGACATCAGACTGGGAAGTCATCAGATATTCGTCCACGTAGATACCCTTCATTTCCCCCAGTTTCAGACCGGCTTGCTCGGCCAGCCGGGTTTCGGCACGTACGCCGATGGAAAGGATCACAAGATCGGCTTCCAGACGGACACCAGACTTGAAATGCACGGCCAGCCCTTGTGAAGTTTCCTCAAATGACTCGACGGCCTGTTTCAGATAGAGTTTCACTCCTTTCTGAAGCAGGTGCTCGTGAACCAGAGCAGCCATGGAATAGTCGATGGGGCCCATCACCTGATCTGCCATTTCCACAACAGATACTTCAGCTCCGGCATGATGAAGATTCTCAGCCATCTCCAGTCCGATAAAACCTCCTCCCACAATGACGGCACGCTTCACCGCATGCTCGTTCATGTATTGCTTGATGCGGTCGGTATCGTTCACATTGCGCAAGGTAAAAATTCCCCGGCTTTCAATTCCGGGCAGAGGAGGACGCACCGGAGACGCACCCGGTGAAAGAAGCAGCTTGTCATAGCTTTCCGTGTACACCCGGCCTTCGGACGTACGGACGGTTACCTGCTTTCCGGCGGTATCAATACCCGTCACTTCCGAACGGGTACGTACATCGATGTTGAAACGCTTGCCGAAGGCTTCGGGAGTCTGGACAAACAAACGCTCCCGCTCCTCAATAACACCTCCTATATAATAAGGTAATCCGCAATTGGCATACGAAATGTATTCACCCCGTTCAAACAGAATGATTTCTGCCTTTTCCGTATTGCGACGGATGCGTGCCGCCGCCGTGGCTCCACCGGCCACCCCTCCAATAATGACGTATTTCATAATCTATCTTGATAAATATTTAATTTCTAATGGAAACTTTTTGCAAAGGAAATAAATTATTGCAATTAGAAAAAATTTCCGGCGGAAAATATTTATCAATTAAGACTTATTTAGAAAAATGATCCTATCCGCGCTGATAAGCAATACGCGGAGTACCGTTGGCCACATAGATAATTCCGCATCTTACGAAGCCCTGCTTCTCCAGAATATGCTGCATGATGCGGTTATCAGCATGAGTATCTGCCCGAAGATGGACTCCCTGACCGGCACACCAGCGGACGCAAGCCTCAGCCACTCCCGGACAAGTGCCCCGGGAAGCCAGCCGGTGAATCACTCCATAAGGTTCCTGATCGGGCCAGGAGCCGTCCTCAATGTAAGCATAGGTGGGATCTTCACCCAAAATAAAGCAAAAAGTACCGATGATTTCCTGCCGGTCATCGATGCACACAAAGCAATGTCCGGCTTCCACTTCACGCTCCATCAGTTCCCGTCCGGGATAACCGTTGATCCACTGGTTCGGATTGCCGGTGGCCTGCATGAAACGGCGTGCCACCTCAAAGATATCCATCAATACGTCCAGATCAGCCGGCAGGGCTTTTCGAATCTGTATATCCATAACTTTCAGTTTTGTTAAATATTGTTTCACAAGAAAAGAAAAAAGCAGGAATCATTGCCGGAAATCGATTCATGTCTTATCTTCGCGAAGAAATTCAGACAAGGGGCATTAGCTCATCTGGCTAGAGCGCGACACTGGCAGTGTCGAGGTGACCGGTTCGAGTCCGGTATGCTCCACGAAATCACTTTTGCCCATCATTTAATCCTCTAAAAATCAAAGTTTTAGAGGATTTATTTTTTTACTACTCCCCCATTCACTCCCCCTTTTTTTTACACACAATTAACTTTTCAAAGTTAAGTAAATTAAATTATCTATATTACATTCAACATTTTTCTAATTCATAGAGATTCCATCTAATCCTCAAAAAGACTAAAACGACACTATTAAAGATCAAAATCTTTTCTGCTTTCAAATAAAATCCCTTTAATCATCAGCAAAAATACATATATTTTGTTGAATCTGACAAAGTCTTATTTAATAATAGAAATACTAAGGAAAAATTAGATTCAAAATATAATCCCATCTATTTTATAAGATCTCATCTGTATATGTACATGAACCAAGTGCTATATAGTAGTTTCTTTCCGCTTTATCTTGATCAAATATCCAACAAAACAAGAGCAAAATGACTTTATACTAACCGAATATAGATCACTTACAGAATAAAAAAAGGAATAAATTACTCCCCCTTCAAATCCCCCGAAACCCTTATACATGTAATAAATAAAACAATAACAATAGAAAAATCAAAGTATAAATCAAAAACGAAAAATACATCCCGGTTCGTCTAAATTTCAGAGAATGGTTTAGATTGAATTGGAAGGATAGACAGCAGGAAGTAAATATAACAGCTTCAGTCTTTATATTGAACCTTGATGTGTCTATTGAAGAGCTGAGCCAGAGTGAGAAACTTATGGCGACGGCTCTTTTTTTTATTCCGTCTCATAATTCTTAAAAGCCTTATTAATAAGAAGATAAATAAGAATACTAATAATATAATAATTAAAAATATGAGAAAGGAATAATGTTGTTAATAGATTTTTTAAAGATGGGGATGGCGATAATTCGAGCCCTTATTGAAGTATTGGAAGATATGCGAAGAAGAAAAAAAGCATAGTCATCCAGAGTTAATTAACCGGAGGATCAAGTTCTCCAAGTAACTAACAATAACGATGTACAATATGAAGGAAAAGACATCAAAAGTAACGGATTCTCTCATTTTGGGAGAAGTTGCACAAGGAAAAGAACTTAGCATCAGAAATAATGAAGATATTACAGATGCTGAAATTATTGAAGATGATGATAAGTTTTGGGCAGAAGAAAATCACCCAAACTTTATTGAATCTAATACCTCAGCAATTTCGCTTGAGGAACTGACTACAAAGAATATAATACCGACATTCAGCGACAACACACTTACTATTTCGCACCAGAACTTTATCGGTGCAGTAACGAAAGTCGCTGAACAAGTTTTTGGAGGATTAACTCCGGTTGAATGTAGGGTATCACATCCTATCATAGGAAGAATACCCTCAGCACAACACAAAAAAGCGAGTGAACTAAGAGAAGATGAAAAAACTGTGTTCTACCAGCGTTTAGCATGGGTAGCACATGTAAAGAATCTAACTCGTACAATCAATAACCAGACAGTCCATCTTTGTATAGGTGGAGTGAGAAGTTATAGCGAAGATAAACTCTACAGGACACAGACCGCAATGAAATTTAAAATCTTTGTCGGCTGGAAAGTGAGAGTATGTTCGAACTTATGTTTGACATGTGACGGATTTTCAGGAACCATAGAATGTATGACCGAAGCTGATATTATGCAGAAGGCTTTGGAACTATTCAGTGGTTTTAATCCACACAAGGAAGAAACATTGGGACTTTTGGAGAATCTGAGAAATACAGAAATCTCAGAGGAACTATTTTGTAAGATTATAGGCAGACTCAGATTATATCAGTTCCTGCCTGTGAACGAACAAAAACTACTACCATCGTTGACTATAGGCGATCAAGCTGTTAATGCGATGGTGAAAGGTTATGTATCAAACCCGAATTTCGGAAAGAAAGAGGGAGAGATTTTAACTTGCTGGAATCTGTTACAACTGGCTAATGAAGCGGTAAAGGGATCATATATTGATACTTGGCTTGACAGAAACCAGAATTGTACTGATTTTGCGTTAGGAATCCAGAAAGCGATAAAAGGTAACGATACCGAAGGCTATAGCTGGTTCTTACATTGAAATATAAGGGCGTTTTTGTCCTTTACAAGTACCGGAGGAGGTATGGAATATCAAAGTTTATTAGAAAACAGAATTATAAACCGAGATAATCCATACCCCCTCTTTTTGTTTCACCAATTAAAAAACAACAGAAATGATAGACGTAAATACAGAACTTTTCAAGAGAACTGCACCTGTTAGAAAGATTGGAATTATAGAAAATCTGAAGCAGGAAGAGTTATCCAGAGTATCGGAAACAACCATACTAAGAATCGTCAAGGAGACAGGACGGAGAATAAGAGGTACAAGGGATTATGAGTTTTATGTACATCCCGACAGAAGAAAAGGCAACAAATGGAATTCTGTGATAGAAGGACTTTGGCTCTACAAAGGAAAACTTAGTGTTATGGTATATGTTCAGTTCAGTAATACAGATACCAGTTTAATAGTTCCTTTCAATGATTTTTTCAAGAGAGGAGATTTTAGAGGAACAATAAAAAGGGATGACCGTTACGGAAATCCACAGACTCATTACTATGTGTATGATGAAAAAGATAAAGTGGAAGTTATCAGAAGCTTTTGTCTTGAATACATCAATACAAAGTATAAATCAAAACTTAGTAATAACGAATAAAAACAATAAAGACTATGTGTAAATTCAACAAACCTCAAATACCAGCCAATGTAACGGTTGATGAAAGAAGAGCAATCTATTTTGACGCTCTTTACTCACTTGATATGAATGATAAGGTAGAGAAGAGAGAAAACCTTAGCTACCTGAGTTGGGCAAATGCTTGGGCTGAATTCAAAAGAGCTTACCCAAGTGCAACCTACAGAATCGTGAAGGATCCAATCACCAATCTCCCATACTTTGCAGATGAGAGAACAGGTATCATGGTATATACGGAAGTTACAGTAGATGAAATAACTCATGAAATGTGGTTACCCGTAATGAATACTTCCAATAAGGCGATGAAACTTGAACCATACACTTACAAAGTTTATGATAAGTTCAAGAAGGAATATGTTGAAAGAACGGTTGAAGCAGCTTCCATGTTCGATATCAATAAGACCATTATGAGATGCTTAGTGAAAAACCTGGCAATGTTTGGTCTTGGACTTTATATCTATGCTGGAGAAGATATACCTGAAAAGATGGTGGAAGATAATACCAATCAGCAAGAATCAATACCTGTACAACGTCAACAGAATAATACTCGTTCACAGGTAAAACCAGTACAAACTCCTGTAAAAAACGAAGCAGCAACAATCAAAGCAGAAATAATTGCAGCTAAAGATGTTACATCATTGGTTTCTCTCTATCTAGACTATACAGAAGCGATAGAAAGCAACCCGGGACTTAAAAACCTTCTCACAAACCGTAAGAAGGCATTAAAAACTTTAAACTCGTAAAATTATGGCAAGAATAGAACTTATCAATAATGGTATACTCTTCAAGGAAGAGGAACATGAATATTGGCTTGGAGATAAACAACTTTTTGGAATTACTCAAGCCATACAAAGACAAGTAGCTGGACAGGAATATGATAATTGTCCTGAATATCTTATCAAAAGAGCCGGAGAATATGGTTCTGGAGTGCATAAGTCAATCGAACGTCTGATAAATGAGTTCCAACACGATGGTACGGTAGAGGTGGAAGATTTCAGAAGCCTCACAAAAGGAATGAATATTGAATCTTGTGAATATAATGTTTCAGACCTTGAACATTGGTCTAGTAATATTGATCTGGTTACAAGATTAAGTGATACAGAGTTCGGTTTATGTGATATAAAGACTTACTCTAATGCAAAGCTTACCAAATCACAATTAACAAAAGCGAGATACCAACTCTCAATTTATGCTTACCTGTTTGAATTGCAGAATAAGGGTGCTATAGTGAAGGAATTAACGGTTATCCATATCTGCAATAAGATAAAAAAGGACGGTACAATAAATCATTTAGCAGAACTTGTTCCAATAGATAGAATCCCCAGTGATATATGTAAGGCTCTATTGGATGCAGACTGTAAAGGAGAACAATTTCAGAACCCTTATGATCTTCCTAAAGAGGTATCAAGTAAGGTAAAACGTATCATAAAACTCATTCAGACAAAGAAGGAGGCAGAAGAAGAGTTGAATTTCATCAAGAAAGACATTTTTGAAACAATGATCTTCCTGGATGTGAACAACTGGAGAGGCGAAGGTATTAGCATTACCAGAACTTCAGATACGACAAGAAGTAGTTTTGACTTGGCCTCATTCAAGAAGGCATTTCCAGACCTACCTTATGAAAACTATATCAAAACTTCAAATGTAGCAGGGTCACTGAAAATTATGACCATGTAAATTTAACTCGGAACATAGACCGGGGAGATAATCATAAACAACAAAAATAATATGATGTCTCTCCGGTCTTTTTTTATGTATAACCAATTTTTAAGATAAGGAGAATAAACAATGAAAGAACTTAGATTACAATTCATATCAATAGATGACTGGAATCGTCCTGTATTCAAGGACGATAAAGAAAGATATTTTGGAGACCTCGAGAACCTGTTCAAATATGGTACAAGCAAAGAAGAGGTTTACAATTTCTATAAGGACAAAGATTTACATGAACATATATGCTATTTCGGTAGATGCTTTGACTGTGATCCTTTAGGAGGTAGAATTAAGCAAGAAGTAAATATAATTCTGGAATGAGAATATGTATCTGGAATGTAACTGTTCCCAGGTTTCTATACAGGAATGGGAAGAGAAGATGAAAGGAAGCCGACCGATAAATTATGATTGGTTGGTTAGGAGAATAAAGAAACATTTGCCTGAACTATACGAAGTGTTGTGTCTTGAATACTACAATCCATATCATGACAAATGCAGGTCTAACAAGAGGTATTATATACTGGTTCATTCAGCCATAGAGTACTTCATAAGAAAATAGTTTTATATGAAGAAAATATATTGCTGTCCTATTTGCGGCAGAGAACTAATAGAGTCTGATATCGAAGGTTACAGTTTTCAATGTCTGCACTGCGATGAAGATTTTACTGAATCAGAAGTAATAATTAAAACTGAAGAAAATGAGAAAACAGAAAAATAAGAAACAGAAAAGCATGGAATTTCTTTTTGGTAAGGAAAATGCCAGGAAATCAATGTATCAGACAGTCTTCGAAACACATCATGAGACTGTAAGAGAATGTGAATATTGTGGTAAACCGATGACGAGATCCGAAGTTAATGATTTTGGAAGCTTATGTGAAAGGTGCTATATGGAGGAATATTACAGATGATGGATGAGATAATATACAAAGGGAACAAGATAGTATGTTTCTCTTCCAATGATTTTGAAGCATTTATAATTAACGAAGACGGTGACATAGATAGTAAAACATTTATAACTCTATCTGCCGCCCAAAAATGGATAGACAAATATGGATAATGAAAAATATAGTGAGCGGATTTGTCGTATAATATGGCATGATGCTTTACAAAAATCTATCAAACCTCTCTCATGGGGTATCAATTTCAGTAGCATCAAAGTGATAGATAAAGGAACTGAGTTTAACTTCCAGACTCAAACCGTTATGGGTCAAGTCAGAATCCAGTATTCCGAAGACACAGGATTATTCAATGTTACCGTGAGACTTGATAACAATGAAGATAGTCCAATTATCATGAAAGATATAGATTTGAAAAGACTTGTTTCCCTAATAGATAAAAACATAAAACACCGTGTACCTGTAGAACATGGTGTTGCTGTATGAATGAGTTGTTCTACAATGTATGGAGGATATGTGATATTAAAAGTCATGTATCCTCCTTTTTTATTAATAACAGTCTAAAAATCAAGAAGAATTATGGAAAGATATGAACTTGAACAAAGCCGTGAATACAAAGCGGCTATGGCTTTAGAAGATGCACTGAACAATACGTGCTTTGACTATAAAATGTTTGCAGAGTCGGTTAAGTATTATCATCCGACACTACAACAAAACCTGTTCAGACTTATAAGAGAAATTATAAATGTACAGGCAGACGAGAACAGATACTACGATGCAAGAAATAAGGCTTCACATGAAGTGGCAAAGAAACTGAAGGTCGTAGTGGAAAATGAGTGTTTACCTTATATATAATAATGTGTATGGAAAATAATGATTATAACCTTGAATTGGCTAGATATATCTGGTCAATACTAAAAACTCAGATTACAATATTTATGTCTTGGGGAGTAGTTCCTGAGAGTATGAAAGTGATTGAAGGAGGTCTGGAGTTTCATTGCCAGGGATTCAAACATGCAGGTACAGTAAGAATAATCCTAGATGAGGGAGCAGACCTTTTTGAGATACATCTTATCCCCGATTCTGAGGGAGAAGAGAAAATAATAGAAGACGTTTATGTAGACATGCTCATTTCTGTGATAGATGAGAATGTGGAGAAAACGGAAGATTATGAAAAACGGATTTCTGAAGAATATCATATTATAGAGCTTTAGAAAATCTGTGAGAAAACGAATCCTGGGAAAAGTAGGAAAATCTGAAAATCCGAAATTCTCAGGATTTCGTGTTTTATGTGACGGGCTTAATGGGTATTGAACGTTCGTTTAGTATCCGTGAAGAGTGTTAATGAAATGTTAAACAAATATGGAGAAGCAGAAATACGTTGCTTATCTCAGGCAGTCCACTAAGAAACAACAAAATTCAGGACTTGGAGTAGAAGCACAGAGAGAAATAATACAAAAATACCTGAAGGACACAATTCCGATTTCTGAATATATAGAAACAGAAAGTGGAAAGAAGTCTGACAGACCTAAACTTTCAGAAGCTTTGGGAGAATGTAGAAAAACAGGGGCTACATTGATAGTGGCTAAACTTGACAGACTTTCCAGAAATGTAGCATTCACAAGCAAACTCTTGGAAAGTGATGTGGAAATAGTATTCTGTGATTTTCCGGAGGCTAATAAACTTGTCCTTCATATCATAAGCAGTATAGCTGAATATGAGGCCGGGCTTATATCACAGAGAACAAAGCAGTCATTGGAAGCCAAGAAGGCAAGAGGATGCAAGCTTGGAAAACCGGAGAATCTTTTAGAGAAACTCGATCAGGCTATCGAAAACAGCAACAGGACTAACAGAATGAAAGCTCTCGATAATCCAAACAACAAAAGAGCTGCCGCATATCTGAGAGTCTTGGTTAAAGAAGAAAAATCATTATCTGAAATGGCGAGAATTTTGAACAAGGAAGGATTTGTAACTTCTCAAGGAAAAGAATTCAATCCATCGCAAGTAAGTGTATTAATTAAAAGATATGAACTTAGATAATAAGAAAGAATATGGGAACAAACTACATTATCATCTTAGACTTTTCGGTTGGAGAAGTCATTAGAATCAAGCTTACGGAAGAACAAATGCAGGAATCAGAAAGGTATGATGATTTTGAAGATTACCTTAAAACACTAGAGGAAAAGTATGATTTTAGGATAAAGAACTGTCAATGGATGGTTACAGAAACTTATTGTGAACGTAATTTCGGATTTTAAGGTAATGACATACGATTGCAAAATCAGGATGAGTATTACATTGGAAACCAGTGTAATGATGAATTTCTGGTATTCCGGATTTAGCTGATATAAAGGAATAGAATTAGACTGAATTGGATATTATTGATTAATGTAGAAAGAGGCTACCGATTGCTGGTGGTCTCTTTTTTTCTTCTTTGAGGGTTAGGGTTAAGGAGTATATACATAGCACCTGAAGGGTGGAATAAAAAATCTACAAAGAGTTGAAAAATCTTTATAAAAGATAGAATTCCCTAAATAAATTATTCCATTATCCTGTCGGTTATGTAATAATACTCTAACTCTTACCCTTGTCCCAGCTTTGTATTATACTATTAGTGGAACATATAGTGGATAATATAAATAATTGATTATTAGATATTTTATTCGGTTATGAGATATAAATACAATATCCCATTTATCTACTGGGACAACATAAGGAAAGAAATATCATATTATTTTCCGTCTATGAAACATCTAAAAATCTTATATTTGAAAGAAATAATACTCTTTATCGAGCGTAATATTGAACAAAAAACGTATATTTGTAAAGTCTGACTGGAGAAATGGTTGGACTATAATAGAAAGCGTTTTTTGCTTTTATCCTGAAAACGAAATCGCCAATTTCAATAGTGAAGGGATGAAGGACAATATTACGCTCATTTTCTGTTTGTATATGTTTTCCTGTATAGCCCATGCTGTATAGGTACATATATCATACAGGCGTGGGAGTATTGTTTCTTTTTATTCATCTTCACGAGGTGTTTGGCGATACCTGTTTTCGATGGATAGAGTAGGAAAAGTCCTCACGCCTTCTTTGTTTAAAATTTAATACTGACTTCGGGGGCTTATAAGTATAATATAATGCTATCTAAACTATGTTTACTTTATTTATTTTTATAGTCATTGTATTATGTATAGCTGTAGCATATACAAAACACAAACAGAAACAGATTATTGGCTTATCACGAAATGAATTGCTCCAGAAACATCGTAGTGCTTGTTCTTCTTATAGAAATTGGTTGATATTTTCCATTCTTATTTTCCTCATAGGCTTTCTTTTATCAGAATTCTATGATATGTATGAAACGGAAGAATATGAATATTGGTTATTTGGTACTCAAAAAGGAACTAGAGAAGTACTAACAACTGAAGCGTGGTGGTCATATATATTACGAACCTTGGGAGTGTTGATAGGAATTCCATGTTTGATAGGATTTATAGATAGAAGAAAAGCTATAAATAAATATGAAGCTATGTCTAGTAATGAATACTCCAATTTTCAACGGGAGGTTTATCAAGACATGGAAAATCAGAGAAGACAAGATGAAAAAGTAAAGGGTGCTAAGAATATAATAAAGATATTCAAAATGTTTAATAATTAAACTATCGAATAGATATGAAGAAATTTATAATCCTTATTTTATTTTTGTCTTCTTTGTCACTTTGGGGTCAAAAAGCTAAAAAACCAACAATTATGATTCTTCCAAGTGATAATTGGTGCGCTTCTCGATATTTCACAAAAACTTATGATAATCAAGGAGAAGTAGTCTCTTATTCTGATTATCAAAGAGCTTTTCTAGAAGATAGTGAATTAAATCCGGTAATCAGTAAAATAGGAGAATTATTGACAGAACAAGGTTATAGCCTGAAAGATGCAGAACAAGCAACCAAATCATTAAATACCAGTATCGCAGAAAACCAAGTAACATATAGCAGTACAAATAATGCAGCACTGGCTATTTCACCGCTTGATATACTTAAACAACGTGTAATGTCAGATATATTGATTCAAATAAACTGGAATGTAACTAAGGAGGCTATTACTTTCACAATGGAAGCCTTTGATACTTATACCAATAAACGAATTTCAACAGCTACCGGAACGAGTGAGAGGAATAAAGACGTTATTCCTATTCAGATTGAAAATACAATAAAGAAGCATATTAAAAAATTCGATGAACAGATGGATAAATTCTACCAAGACTTACAAGCAAACGGTAGAGAAATAGCCCTAAACATACAAGTATGGGATAATTCAATAACAAATCTTGAAACAGAATTTCAAGATGATGAATTGCTTTGGCATATTCAGGAGTGGTTATCTCAAAACACAGTAAAGGGACAGTATAATCTAAGTGATGCGACTGAAAATTTTGCTCATTTTGAACAAGTGCGTATTCCCTTAATACAGAAAAACAGAGCTTTAGATGCAAGAGGTTTTGTAAGGGGATTACAAAAACACTTACAAGAGCCACCTTATAACATTACATCAAAAATCATTATGCAAGGACTAGGAAAGGCAACCTTAGTCATAGGAGAAAAATAGCTATGAAAAAGTATTTATTCATTTACAGCTTACTAGTATTGCTATCATTGGAAGTATATCCCAATACAACCAGCAGAATAGCAATCAATGTTTATATACCAGAAAATTCATCTTTACCGCAAAATTGTCGGGAATACTTATCTGATAGAGTTTCATATTTACTCTCTGAAAATAATGTATTAGGTAAAAACTACAGCGACAGATTCTATTTGACAGCTAAGATACACATTGTAGAAAAGAATATCATTGAAGGACTTCCGCAAAGAATTTCACAGAAGATAGAAGTGACTTATAAAATTGGTGATGCTGTTGATAATATTATATATTCGACGTTATCAAAAACTTATATTGGTATTGGAACAACAGAAGTAAAATCATTATTAAATGCTTTTACTCAGATAAAACAAAATGATTCATATTCCCAATTTATAGAAAAAGCTAAGGATCGCATATTTGCCTATTATTCTCAACGTTGTGGTAGTATTATTCAGGAATCAGACTTATACACCAAAAACAAAGAGTTTGATAAGGCTCTCTATAAATTGTCGTTAGTTCCCTATGGAGTTGATTGTTTCGATGAAGTTTTAAACCATATGAAAACAATTTATTCAGAAAAAATCAGTCATGAAAACTATACTCTGCTGCTCCAAGCAAAACAGGAATGGATTAGTAATCCCAACAAAGAAGGAGCTAATACGGCTATCAGCTATTTAAAACAGATGAATCCTAATAAAGAAAATCAACAAGAAATAGACAAACTCTTGACAGAGATAGATAAAAAGTTACAAGAAGATGAAAAGAAAGAATGGGAATTTATGTTGAAACAATATGAACATGAACAAGCCTTAAAGATACAGAAAGAACAGAATGAAGCCAGTTTACTTAATACTTGTATTCAATTAGGCTTCAATTTTTTATCCAGTAATTTACAACCAGTTAATATTATAGAAAATTTATTGTTATGGTAACATTAAAAAAACTTACAGCATTTATTGTATTGAGTTTATGTGTATTATTTGTGAGTGCACAAGACATTAAAGTATTATCATCCGGTCAAGGAACAACGGAAGATGAAGCAACTAAAATCGCATTAAGAAGTGCTTTGGAAGACGCTTTTGGTACATTTATATCTTCATCTACAAAGATAGAGAATGATGTATTAGTATCAGATGAAATAGTATCTTTGACACAAGGGAATATTAAAGAATACAACGTTCTCAATTCGTCACTATTAGAGAATGGAATGTATTCTATTTTAGTTGAATCTGTCGTTTCACTTAACAAGCTATCTTCCTATTGTGAAAGCAAAGGGATGAGTGTCTCTTTTAATGGCAAAGCCTTTAATATTGAACTAAAAAAAGAGGAATTTAACAGGAAAAGTGAAATTAAAATACTAAAAAATTTATGTATTGAACTTTTATCTATGAATCCAAGAATTTTTGATTTTGAATTAGTACATTCAGAACCTATGGCTGTTATGAATGAGATGGATGCTTTTTTTGCTGGAGTGAAAACGTCATTACCAGGAGAACTGTTAGATAATTTTAATACAGAAATTAAAACATTAGTTTTTCCTAAACTAAATTCTAATTATAAAGTAATGAACGACTTAATAGAAACAACTTTAAAAGCTATATCTTTAAGTAAACAAGAAACAAAAACATATAATAAATTAAGATTAAGATATTACGAGAAATCATTACATTCAGATAGTAAACCATTATATTTCAGAGATTCTAAAGGATTTGAACTATTCAAAAAGGTATATTTAAAATATAGAAATTTACTTGTTCATAATTGGATAGTGGTTGATGGAATTAAGACGAACTTCGAAGGTTTATATACAGTACGCCCCAGTGTAATGAATGATTGGAATAAGAAAATAGAAGAGTTCAAGAAAAAGGGGATTGTTTATAGCAATGTAAAAAGAAACGAATCTGGTTATTTAGGATCCAAAATTAACACCAGATATTTTCCCGATATTGAGGCTGTAAAAGTGGATTTATATTATTCTGATGAAGAAACTAATAACTTAAAATCTATAAAGATAGAACCTTTTAATCCAAACGGATATGAATTCATTAAAAAAGAGATTTATAATATTATTTCAGAATTTGATGATATTAAGTAGTTTTATATTTAATGGATATTCACAAAGTATTAATACCGAAAAGACAGCTTTCATTAATTTTCTAAAAAGGCAATACGAACAAGAAAAATATGAAGGAATAAAATTAGTTGAAGATTATGATAAGACATATATTATTTCAGTTGTATCATTATCCAACAAAACTTATCCTTCATCCAGTATCATGTTTCGGATAGCTAAAGTTAAAGCCACTCAACAGATAGGAGCATATATAGATGGAACTCAAATATCCTCTGATTTGTTAATAAGAAGTGCAGAAAGTGGGGATAGTACTAAAGTAGAAAAGGTCGAAATAATACGAGAACGTAGTAACAGTTTTACTAAGAATGTTGAACTTCTAGCGCATTTTTATAGAAAAGATAGGACTGATGAAGTAGTCTTCATTTACGGTAAAGAAATAGAAGTAAAAAGAAAAGATTAGATTAAGTTATAGCAGAATGTAACGCACTGGGACATTAAATCCTGGTGCGTTATTTTTATATACCTACTTTCTGAAAATGACAAAACGCGATTCCGGTGGATTGAAACTCTAACTAATGACAAAAATAATACTTATTCTCATGTGGGGAAATCTAATGAATATATTCTTTGATGGTACTTTAGAAGAATCGTCAGAGCGTCAGGTTAGAGAAACTACTCCTGATGTTATCGAAAAAAGTAGTACAATCGCCCAACCTATCCCTGAAAAGTATAAGAAAGATGTTGAAGCCTTACGAAAGAGGTATGGAGAGAATTTTAAAACTGGTCTCTGCATTGAAATAACACTGAAGGAACTTCTGGAGATATGCCCAAGAGAAAGAAAAAGAACGGACGCTTATACCGGGTTAGTATCTTATCTTTCTAAAGAATTAGGAATCAAATTAACTATTAAATCACAAAAATCTAAACTATGAAAAACTATTTTATTGCAAACAGAGAAGTCCTCGATACTACAATGACGATAGAGGAGATTGAATCAGCCGTGAATGATTCTTTGGAAGAAACGACAAGTGGAATGGTGTCTTTCAAGATTGAGGAGTTAAACGAAAATCTTGTAATTATGAAATTTATCCGTGATTTTAATATCAATCCTGACAAACCAGTGATATATGATACTGACGCAAATATTATATCTGGCATTGGTCTTAGAGCCTTCACTCCTAAAAAGATGGGTGGTTATCCATTAATTAGTCCACTGTGTTTTAATGGTAAAAATTTCTATACCGATGTAACTACCTTCATTCAGTTCTATAAGACGCTGTTACTATTTACATGTAAAGGGGAAGGGTTTGTTGAAGAAATCGGTATAAGATGTTATCCCGATTGTATAATAATGAAAATCACGTATTAAACTAAGGAGGAGACAATAATGAAAAAAGAAAAGAAGGTATTCGTTATGGGTAAAGTATATACCATAACAGAAACAAACATTAGTGAAATTGAAAAAGCGGTGCAGGAAGATTTGGATGCTTATGTTGGAAAAAACAAGGTAATATTCAAACTCTATATAGCCGGAGAAACAGTGGCCATGTATTTCCATCGTGGAATTGATTATAAATCTGATCCAGTGGATATGATTATGGATGCTGATGCCTACATGATAACTGGAGAAGGATATGAAGGCTTTAGGCTGCCTACCCAATTCCCTAAAGTTCCACTACGATGCACTTATTCTATGGAGCAGCCTGAGTTTATTAAAGCTTACATAGAGAGTGCTGGTGTTTTGGGGGCTGACAAGATAAAAAAGGCATGGTTGGAAATTGATGGAGGAAAGATAGTACTGAGAGTAAAAACGAAATGGTAATTATAACAGGAAACCGATAAAAAGGTTTCCTGTTTTATTTTTTGTTCTTTCCAGTTATTATTATTAACTTAGAGCTTTGATTATAAACAAAGTAAAGAACGTTTGTGCTGATTGTAAATTGATTACCAAAGTTGAAATTTGAGGATTTTAAATTATGAAAACTATTACTGACAAGATTTATGAAACTGATGTGGAAATTAATGATTCTTTTGAAGATACTATTTTTTCCAACTGCACTTTTAAAAATAACGTGTCTATTGGTAATATCACATCTTTACGTAACTTTAAATTTCAAAATTGTCTGATTAATGGTTCTTTCTTTACAGTAAGCATACATGGTAGTGCTTCCTTTATAGAAGTTGGTTTAAGTTTCTCCAATTCCCAAATTGATACATTATATATAGGTAAAAATAGTCTTCAAGAATATAACTTTCATGTAGATATTGATAATACATGCATAACTGATTGTAAGATTAGTTGTTGTACTTGTAATATTTTTAATATATCAAAGTCTAAAATAAGTGACTTAATATTAGATTCATTTATGTGGCTAGATTTAGATAACTCTTGTATAAATCTATACGAATCTGAATTTAGCAATCTTTATATTAATAGAATATTTCACGGAAAATTAAACATAGAAAAAGCTCAAATAGGCTCATTGGAAATTAAAGATTCCGCTTTTAAAAATGGATTGAATTTACGTTTCTCTCAGATACAAAAGAGTGCAGAAATAATACTTATTTCCAGTAAAGTATTTTGTATTGAAAAGACTGTATTTGAAGCAAAAATTAATTGTAGATATAGTGCAAAGTATAAAGATAGATCTAAAGGAAAAATAGTTATAAAAGATATAACAGTAAAAGAACAAGCTTATTTTACATCCGACTATGGCAGTCTTTTGGATGAAATCGAAATTGCCGTAACTCCTCAACTATTAGGAGAGATTCTGTTTATGGGATTTAAATTACAGGATAGGCTTACATTAAGCGGATTTAATAAAAATGCAAATCTACGATTTATAAATATATCAGCTCATACTGTTCTATTCATGAATTTTGTGAATGCAGGAACGACTTCATTTATGAATTTAGGTTCATACTTACCAGACGATAAATCATATTTTTGTTGTTTAGGTCCAATTTATTTGGGGGCTATGATTTTTGATAGTTTAGATTTAGCGTCTTTTACTAATATACAAATATTGGATTCGTCTTTAATCGGAATAAAATATACTAATCTCAAATGGCCTTCACCTGAAAGAATTGTCCCATACTTAAAGAAAGATGAACGTTTTTGGATAAAGAAGAGGGAAATATATCGCCACTTAAAGTATTGTGCAGAAGATAATAAAGACAGAATTCAAGCATTGATATTTAAGTCATACGAATTGGATGCATACCAACATACATTAAATTGGAAAAACAATACTTCTGATTTATTAATGCTATGGTTGAATAAACTATCAAATAATCATGGTCTAAGTTGGATTAGAGGTGTAAGGTTTACTATTATTACAGGTTTTGTCTTTTATTATATCTTTTATCTATGTCAAAACGATTGTTTTCTAAAATATTTCTTTTGGGAGAATTTTTTGAGCTATTTTTGGTTACCCAGTGGAATGAATGACTTAATTTCTTTTTTGAGATCTAATCCTAATGCTTTTGTCGGAATATTAGCTGTATTTAGTTACTTATTAGGGAAAATTTTTATAGCATATGGCATATTTCAAACTATATCAGCATTTAGGAAATATGTTAAAAATTGATGTCTATATATTTATAAGCAAATAAATTCTAATACAGCTTTTAAATATGGAAAAGGGGATAGTATATTATAGTAGTGATTTTAAATTTGAAGTGTTCTGATTTTTTAGTGTTAATCTATAATTCTTATCTTTGCAAGAAACGAAAAAACATAACTTATGATAACCGGAGAAATTAAGAATCAGATTGATAATATATGGGATACTTTCTGGACTGGAGGTATCACAAATTCCATAACAATTCTTGAACAGATGACATACCTGTTCTTTATGAAAATGTTGGATGATGCCCAGCTTAAGAAAGAATCAAGTGCAGCTCTTCTTGGGGTAAAGGTTAAAGATCCTGTTTTCGAGGAAGGTACATGGCATAATCCAGAAACAGACAAAGATGTACCCTTCGAATCTCTCCGGTGGTCTATTTTCAAGAACTACGACGCTACAAAGATGTATAATACGATCAGAAATGACGTATTCCCCTTCATAAAGAACCTGAATAGCGGTAAATCATCTGCTTACAGCCGTTTTATGCAGAATGCTGTCTTCTTGATTCAGAATGAAAGAACACTGACCAAGGTTGTTGATGGTGTGGAGGGGCTTGATATGAATAACCGTGACACCATGGGAGATACTTATGAATATATCCTTGGTAAAATGGCTGCCTCCGGAACAAATGGTCAGTTCAGAACTCCCAGACATATTATCAGAATGATGGTTGAACTTATGAAACCAACTCTGAAAGATACTATATGTGATCCAGCCATGGGTAGTGCTGGCTTTATTGTCGAGAGTGCGAAGTATATTACAGAAAACTATAAGGATGAACTTGTAAAGAAGGAGAATCAGGAACATTACAAAACTACAATGTTCAATGGTTTTGATACTGATGCTACCATGTTAAGAATCGGTGCTATGAACTTAATGCTTCATGGTGTAGATGCACCTAATGTAAAATATCAGGACAGTCTTTCTTCAAGTAATACAGACGAAAATAAATATACCTTATGTCTTGCCAATCCTCCTTTTTCTGGCAGTATAGACTATGATGATACAAGTAAATCACTTCTTGCTATTACTAAGACGAAGAAGACAGAACTTTTATTTGTTTCTCTGTTTACAAGAATACTACAACTTGGGGGAAGATGTGCAAGTATTGTACCTGACGGTGTATTATTCGGAAATTCAAGAGCTCATAAGGCTATTAGAAAAGAACTTGTAGAGAAACATAGACTTCAGGCTGTCATTTCAATGCCTTCAGGTGTATTTTATCCTTATGCTGGAGTTTCTACTGCGATCCTCATCTTTACAAAAACAGGTGCAGGGGGAACAGATAAGGTTTGGTTCTATGATATGACTGCTGACGGATATTCCCTTGACCAGAAAAGAAATGTGGTTGAAGAAAATGATATCCCTGATATTATAGCAAGATTCAAGAACTTGGAGGCTGAAAAAACCAGAACAAGAAAAGATAAATCATTCCTTGTTCCTGTTCAAGATATCAGAGATAACGACTATGACCTTTCTATCAACAAATACAAGGAGATAGAACGTGTGAAAGTGGAATACGATGCCCCTGAAGTTATCTTTGAAAGAATAGAAAAGCTACAGTCTGAAATTAATGAAGCCATGACAGAGTTTCGTTCTAAATTTATGTAGTATGAGGAAGGATTGGGAAGTTAAGAAGTTGGGGGATGTTTGTTATTCGTTAAATGGATTATGGACAGGCAAAAATCCTCCATTTGTTTCTGTTTCTGTAATCAGAAATACTAATTTTAGCAAAGATTGTAAATTGGTTTTAAATGATGTTGCAATTATTGAAGTTGAGAGAAACCAATATTTATCGAGAAAACTCATATATGGTGATATTATAATAGAAAAATCAGGTGGTAGTGATAAACAACCTGTTGGTAGACCTGTTATTTTTAAAGTAAAAGAAGGTGAGTATTCATTTAGTAATTTTACTTCAACTCTAAGAGTTGTTGATAAAGATATAGTTTATCCAGACTTTCTATATTATCAATTAAAGTTCTATTATTTTGATGGTAGGACTTTAAAAATGCAAACTAAGACAACAGGATTAAGAAATCTCCAATTGAATGCATATCTTAACCAAAGAATATTATTACCTCCTCTCCAAACCCAACAGCAAATCGTAGAAGAACTTGACAGTCTTGCCTCTATCATCGAGAAACAGAAGAAACAGCTTGAAGAACTGGATAATCTGGCACAGTCCATTTTCTATGATATGTTTGGTGACCCGATAGAGAATGAAAAAGAGTGGAATATAGTAAAATTTAGGGATATTGGTAATGTGCAAGGAGGATATGCATTTAAGAGTTCTTCTTTCGTCGATTATGGCATTCCAGTCCTAAAAATTGGGAATATAAATTCTGGTTTTTTTAAGAAAGAAAATATTTCGTTTTATAAATATGATTCGACTTTGAAAAAGTATGAAATATATCCGAATGATTTAGTTATATCTATGACTGGAACTGTTGGGAAAGATGATTATGGAAATATTTGCATTATACCATTTGATTATGAGTTATATTATCTAAATCAAAGAAATGCAAAATTGATAGTAAGTGATTCTTATAATAGTTTGTTTTTATCATATGTATTAAAGGATAATAAAATAAAAAGAGAGCTAACCAAGAATAGTAAAGGAGTCAGACAAGCAAATATATCTAATAATGATATATTAAATTTGAATTTAATTTCACCTCCTCTACCTCTCCAACAACAATTCGCCTCAAAGATAGAAGCGATAGAGAAGCAGAAGGAACTTATAAAGAAATCCATAAAGGAAACGGAAGACCTGTTCAACAGCAGGATGGATTATTACTTTAACTAAGAAAAACAAGATATGAGCAATTTTGATTACCTTAAAGATATAGAAGCCTTGAGCGACTTATACAGGTTTTGTAAGGTTGCTGAAGATACCCAGAAAACAGACCGCAATAATTCTGCAATAAATTGTAGAAGAGGTCTGGAATGGATTGTAAAAGCTATATACAAGCTTAAAGGTATAGAACTTAAGAAAACAGACAATCTCTATGAACTGATGACTGGACAACCCTTCACAGATTTCATAGGGAATGACAGGATTATGATGTCTGCTCACTATGTCAGAAAGGTTGGTAATAAAAGTGCTCATACAGGAAATGTGAAGGGTGGAGAATCATTCTTTGCTCTTCTTAATCTTTATGATGTCATCGGTTTCATCCTTCTTAGGTTGGGGATACTGAAAGAACTAGCACCATTCAATAGAGACCTCATACCGGACAAACATGAACTCTTTGTTTCCACTCCGACCGAAACAGAGATCCCAGATAAGATAATAGAGGATATTGCTCCAGAGAAAGTAAGTAATCCTGTTGATGTAAACATGGAATCTTCTTTGTCTGAGGCTGAAACAAGAAAATACTTTATAGATATAATGCTTGAAGAAGCTGGCTGGGAAATTCTGGATAAGAAAGGTGCTATAGTTCCAAGTAAAGCATGTATAGAAACAGAGGTTCAGGGAATGCCAAACTCTCAGAACAAAGGATATGTGGATTATGTACTTTTCGGTAGTAATGGTAAACCGCTTGCTGTGATTGAAGCCAAGAGGACTACAAAAGATCCGAAAGTAGGAAGACAACAGGCGATTCTTTATGCCGGATGTCTTGAAAAACAATATGGTGTAAAACCAGTCATCTACTATTCCAACGGTTATAAGACTTTCATTATTGATGGTCTAGGTTATCCAGACAGGGAACTTCTCGGATTTCATACAGAGAGTGAGCTTGAACTTCTAATTCAGAGAAGAGGAAGGGGTAAAATTACAGACCTTACCATAAATGAGAATATAACTGACCGAGAATACCAGAAGCGAGGAATAAAGGCTATATGTGAACACTTCAACACCTTCCATAGAAAAGGTTTACTCGTAATGGCTACAGGAACAGGGAAGACAAGAGTTTCCATATCACTTTCTGATGTACTCATGAGAAATGCCTGGGTGAAGAATATCCTTTTCCTAGCGGACAGAACAGCTTTGGTTAATCAGGCCGCAAAAAACTTTACAAAGCTGCTTCCTTCAGCTACAGTTACAATACTGAGTGAGAATAAGAAGCCAGATATGAATGCTCGTATCATGTTCAGTACATATCAGACCATGATAAACTACATTGATACGGATTCTAAACAGTTTTCTATAGGACGTTTTGACCTTATCATTATAGACGAAGCCCACCGTTCTATTTTTGGTAAATATACGGCTATCTTTGACTACTTTGATTCTCTGCTTGTTGGCCTAACTGCAACTCCTAGGAGTCAGGTGGATAAAAGTACTTATGATGTTTTTGGTCTTGAGACAGGATTCCCTAATTTTGCTTATGAACTTAAGGAAGCAGTAGATGATGGTTTCCTTGTGGATTATACTACAATTTCCAGAACCACACAAAGACTCAGGGAAGGTATCAAATATAACAGTCTGTCTAATGAGGAAAAAGAGCAGTTGGAGCAGGTCTGGGAATATGAAAAGGCGAAAAATGACCTTGATCCAGACTCTGATTATCATCGGGATATAAACAGCAATGAAATTTTCAAATATATCTTTAACATAGATACCATTGATAAGGTACTTCAAGATCTTATGAATAATGGTCTGAAGGTACAAAGTGGAGACCTTATAGGTAAAACCATAATCTTTGCCTATAACCATAAACATGCCGTTCAGATAGTGGAAAGATTTAATGTTTTATATCCTGAACTTGGCCCGGATTTCTGCGTACTGATAGATAATACTGTAAACTATTCCCAGACTCTTATAAACAGCTTTGAGGAAAGAAACAAGATGCCTCAGATAGCGGTAAGTGTGGATATGCTTGATACAGGTATAGATGTCCCGGATATTCTTAACCTTGCATTTTTTAAGAAAGTTTACTCTTATATTAAGTTCTGGCAGATGATAGGTAGAGGAACACGATTGAGTAAGGATCTCTTTGACATAGGTGATGATAAGAAAACCTTCTATATTTTCGACTGGTGCGGTAACTTTGAATACTTTGATGAGTATCCGGAAGGAAGAGAAGCATTACCACAAGTTACATTGTCTGAAAAGCTCTTCGGTCTCAGGACTGATATAGCTTTTGCTCTTCAACATGCTAACTATCAGAGTGATGAGGAGGCAAAGAAACTGCATGATGAGATTAAGGATATTCTCATTTCTCAGGTTGGTGGATTGAATACGAAGCATATATCAGTCAGACAGAATATAGAGGTAGTAGATCATTTCAGGAAAAAGGAGAACTGGGTTGCTCTTTCTTCTATTGATGTATTGGACTTGAAGAATAAAGTAGCTCCTCTTGTTTCACCTGAGAAGGATAATGAAGCGGCCAAGAAGTTTGATGTTATTATGCTCTATATCCAGTTGTCTATGATTGATTCCGGGATTAATGCTGATTCCTATAAGATAAAGGTTCAGAATATTGGTACCAAACTTCAAGAAAAAGCTTCCATCCCACAGGTCATGGCTAAAATGAAACTGGTAAAGGAAATTTCTGTTCCTGCTTTCTGGAAAACTATAACCCTGAACAGACTTGAATATGTAAGAAAAGAAATAAGAGACTTAGTACAGTTCATTATCGGTAGTGGTAATCGAGATTTTACACTGAATATCAAGGATATAATTGAAGAAAAACCATCTGTTGTTGTGAAGCCATATAGAGCTTCCTATAAACAGAGGGTTGAGGAATTTATTAACCAGAATTCAGAACTTCCAGTTTTTGTGAAGATAAAGAATATAGAGCAGCTGAACCATGAGGATATACAAGAACTGGAAAGAATATTGTGGGAAGAGCTTGGAACAGAGGAGGAATACATGAACTATCTCCAAAACAACAAGATGTCTTTCGATAAGAATGTAGCAGCCTTTATTCGTTCTCAGATAGGGATAGACAGAAAAGCTGCCATGGAAAAATTATCACAGTTCTTTTCTGACAATAACTTTACTTCTCTTCAGGAGGAATATCTGAAGACTATTATTACCTATGTATCGGATCATGGTGATATAAGCCTTGAAACTCTTGTGAACGAATCTCCTTTTGATGAATATGAATGGATTGAAGTATTCGGTCAAGATTTTATTGGAGTGAGAAATTACGTCCTCAAGCTGCATGAGGCTATTGTAGTGGCTTAAAATATTTATCTATGTGTCTTATAATTTTATTTTTAGCAATAATTTCAATACCAGCTTCTTTATATCTATTGATAGCAGGAAATTCTGATGAAAAGATTTTTGGACTTTTATTGCTGATAATTGATATTGTTGTCCTTAAAGTATATTCTTGGCTCATTAAGGATAATAAAAAGAAAGTAAGCAAACAACAAGACGTAATTAATACAACATCAGTTGTTTCAAAGAAGGTAGTACAAACAAATGATCCTACGTTAAATGATATAACGGTACAAGATATTATTGATAAGAATGTTGAATTTACAGATAATGCAATTTATGTACGAAATAAAGTTTGGGATGGTGTGAAGTGGACTATGCGTAAACAAAAAGTTTATGTTTACAAACGTAAGTATCATTTGGATATGGGTGAGCCGCCTAGATTTCATATATGTAAGTGTTCTACTATTAGTTCTTATTTGAGTAGAGGAGATTTGACTATTGAGTATCGAAAATCATCAGATATTGAAATTTGGGTAAAGAATATGGATGATAATAATAAAGAAACAAAAGTTTCACATATTCCTCTTTGCCTAAATTGCTATAAGAAAATGAAAAGTCAATATAGTTGGTTAGATTCAAAAACTGATAATGAGGAGTTTGTAAGGAGAGTGCTTAAAAATACTTATTGGGCATAACAATATCTGTTTTAAACATCATTTACTGATGTTCCTTTTTTCTCCAATGCTTTTTTATCAGGAAAAGTATTCCGGTAAAAACATCTGGGAACTGCTTCCAGATGTTCGGAAGTTGAAGAACTCCAACAAAAATCCAATTGAAGTCTAATAGGAATACAATAGAACAGTAAACTCTTTCTGTCTGTAAACATTCGAAGAAATGCACCTTTTACACTTTAAGGTTTGGTTGTAGCTTTGTAACAGCGAATACAATCAAACCTTAATTATTATGAACAGACAAGAATTTGAAGAACTGTAACATATGGGTTCAACAAAATAATAGCGGCTGATACTATTAGGTTCATAGTGACAGTCGCTATTGTTGTATATAAAGGTTAATACCTGTAGTTTGCCGAATGCTTACTATGAATCTACAATGTGTACTTTATCGGATGCTTACTATTAAAAAGGATTACATGCTTCTCTTTCTTGAATTTCGGTTGGTGTGAGACAAGTATTATTTTCCCATTCTATGTGACTATATGAGCACGCATTTAAAGTACATCCATACATTTTATATGAGTTTCCTGTAGATGCGATACCCTCTTTTAATAAGATTTTACGACCTATCTCACATATAGGACATCTTTCATTTTCCGGAACATCATCAATCTCAGAAATAAAAGGTGATACCGTATGAGGGTTACAAAACATGTGTAATTCGTTTTTAGCTCTTGTGATAGCTACATAAAAGACTCTTCTTTCCTCTCCAAACTGATACTGGTCTGTAGCACTTAGAAGATAATTCAGAACAGGATCATCAGACACTGTTGAAGGAAAGCCGTGTGAACCGGAATTACAATTGAGTAGTATTATAGTTCCAGCCTCCAGACCTTTTGATTTATGCACTGTCAGGAATGAAATAGTTTTCCCACATATCGACAGCCTTACATCTTCTTCTCCCCAATCACTTGCTAATTTTATAGGAGAACCTGCACCTAACAGTATTTTATAATCGAATGAATATCTGCCTAAAATATAGATGTCATTATTGGGGCATCTGCTAACTATATCACATACTTTGTTCCATAAATCTCGTTCATCTGCATATTGGTGTATAAATTGTGTTGTTTCTTTTCCAGGATTCTTTACATTCTTTGGAGTCTGACTTGGGTTCTTTAATATAAAATTCGAAGAAACAGAAAGTAGTGGTTCCCCAAAACGATGTGTTGTTTCAATCTTGCATAACGCAGTATAACCAAAGAACTTCTCAAACTGATTAAATAACTCCATGTCACTTCCTGCAAATCGATATATAGATTGCCAATCATCACCAACACAGAAAAGTTTTGTTAGTGGACGTTTCTTTCTGAGTGATTGTAAAAGTCTGTATCTGTCTTTTGATATATCCTGAAACTCATCTATAAGAATATGGTCATAGATATGTCTGGTTTCATCATTACTGCAAATGTTGGTTGCCTGAATAATCAGGTCTGTAAAATCAAGCTCTCCTTTCTCTTTTAGAGTCTTATTGTATCTTTCATAGACTGGTAATATTATATTTTTGATTATGTCAACGGAACGTTCATCATTTGCCTTTTGTGCCTTAAATATAATATCATCAATTTTGTAGAGATTTGATTTCAATAGACTTATAAAAGATATTATCAGTTTGATCAAAGTTTCCTCTACTGCTTTTCTATTTCTTACTATCTTGTTATAAATCTCTTGGTCTGATAATCTCCTCATAGGAACACCATTGGCTAATAACATATCAGTCAACTGCTCCTGCCATGTCCTATCAGCAAACATAGCACTTGTTGTATAAATAAGTGTAGTACCATATTGGCTATGTTTATTTTTTTTCCAAAATATACTGTTGTTATATTTTCTATTTGCAGTCTCCCAGGTTCCATCGTTATAATCCTTAAACCATGGAGCTACATTACCATTTGCATTTATTCCAAAATGTTCATAATATAGAATCCTATCAACACCCTTTACGTTATAATATATAGTAAAGTCTGGTTTATATTGTCTGTATTTCTTGTCTGCCGTTTCTTTCTCATATGGATGTTCGTACCTGAAATTAATACCATGGATAGTCAAAAAATGAACAATCTTTCTTTCTTGTTCGCTTTTGGTATAAATTATGTTTCTATCCATATCAGTAAAGGCACACATGATTCCATACTTATTACGATCTGCATAGTAATCTTTTCTTTGTTCTGCTGTATATTCAAATTCATCACGAGTTTGTATTGAATCCACCAAGAAAAATTTATTAACAGCTTTCAGATATTCAGATTGTCTGATGAGTTGTTCATAAGAGTTGTTTATAAGACTGGCGGAATCTGCAACAGTCGGTCTTTTCCCAGTAGCATCAGAAACAATATCAAGAGCTAATTTATGGAATGTATAACAGCGTAATCCTTCTTGTACATATCCTAAACGTTGAGTGAGTTCATTCGCAGCTTTTCTTGAATATGTTAGAAGAAGTATCTTTGACGGATCTGTTTTACATTTTTCAATCAAATATTTCACCTTACCGACCATTGTTGAAGTCTTACCTCCTCCTGCAGCACTTACAACTAGAGCATTATCTTCAAGTTCAACAATGGAATGTCTCTGCTGTTCATCAAGTGGATATGCAAGAACAGTATCAAAGAAGTGTTTATTCTTGTTAAGCTGATTATTTACAAAGTTATTATTATGTCGTTTACGTATTTTTTCAATATCTGTCACAAATTGAATACTTTTTTCAATTTCTCGATGAACATCTAGGTCGATATAGTCTTTAGCAAAGGACATCTTATATGGTATATAATACTTACCAAACTCAGTGTCTGAGTCTATAATTTTTTTATATTCACAAATCATTAATTTATGAGAATATTTAAGATTATCTTTATCAGAACCTGTAAAATAATGCTCAATATGCATTACTCTTTGTTTTTCTGTAAAGAATAATTTCCCAAATTCTGCCAACGATTTAAATTCTCTATACCACTTATTATTCCACTTCTTAGTTTCTTCAATCTTTGAATACCTTAAAATAAATATTCTGCAATCATCTTTTACTTCTTTTTTAAGGAATCTACAAAGTAGCTTTTGAGTACACCTAAATGTATCTTCATATTCATTTTTAAAGTTTATAAGCTGGCTATCTGTAAATAATGTCAATGGATTGCGTAAAGTTTCAGATTCATGTATCGCTTTCTTTACTAATGGGACATGTTTCTTGAACTTTATTTTTGCATACATTGGGAGAATAAATAGGAAAAGGGCATAACTTGCAGTTATTATTCCCCATAAAAAGAAAAACATATTCTTCACAATGTAAATAAGATATATTTTTACGTTCCACACAAAAAGAATATAATATTGAGCCGTTAATATTCTACCGGTTCTGAGTTGATTACTCATATACATAGTAAAGATGAGAGAACATACTACTAAAAAAAAATAACCTATTATTGTGATTTTATTTTTGGAATAGAAGCTTTTCATATTGATATTCATTATAATGGCAAAGATAAGAATTTCCCTAAAACAAGAAAATTCTATTATTAATTTATCATATTTATAATATAATATGTTACCTTTGAGAAACAATGACATAACTCTTTAACCTATGAATGAACTGATAGAAAAACTCAACCTGTACTACTCTGATGGGATGAATAACCATAACTGCAATGAACTTCTTATTTGTTTTGGTGTCAAATATGCAAGCCAGATTGAAGACTTCGGAATAACTCCAGAAATACTGATAAAGAACTCCTTGATTCCCAATTCGTATTATTCAATTCTTATCAGGCAAGGTATGGAACTATCGAAGTATGTAAAGGTTATCCCCGGTATACTTCCAGAAAACCATGTGAAAATTTCAAAGGGAGAACCAGTTGGAAATGACAGTGAATGGACAGAGTATATACTAAGAAGTATTGGTAAAAGAGTATTTATAGAGTACCTTTATCCAGAGCTTAAAAGAAATATGAATATTACAGAATCTGAACTGTCCGAGAAATATGAAGAATATGCTGGTTTTTCTGAGAATGCAAGGAAAAGCAGACTATCAAATGCTAAGACTATTTTTAGGAGAGGACTAGAGAATAAGGCTTTGAGGATAATAAGTTCAAGTGGTAATCTTCCTCTTGCGGTAAAGTCAAAGGCTGAGAAACTTTTGGATGAATAGGTAGTGTAAAATAAAAAAATAGTCCTGACTTAGTATGAATCGTTAAGATTTCCAGGTCAGGACTAAAAGTATAATTGTAGTTCATCATAATTTCTGTAACTTATTCTCGTTTCATTATATTCCTGATATACTGAACGGCCGATGAAAGAATTAGAAGAAATGCATGATTTACTTATGGTTTATATTTTATCTGAAAATACAGGAATGTGTCTTATTTATAAAATCAGCCACATTGCTCATCATATCATCTATTTTCTGTGTATCTGAGATTATAGCAGAAGGATGCCAGCTATTGATAAGTAATAAATCCTGTTCTTCAGAGAAAAAACACCAATTATTTATTGGTTTAAATGTCAAATCTGGATAGATATATTGCTTGGCTATATTTAATACACTTCCACTTCCCCCTCCACACACTACAATATTGGGTTGCAAAATGTCCCGAACTTGTCTTCTGAGAAAAGGAGCATCTCGTTTAGCATAATCGTAAAGAGTATTGTTTAGGACAGATGAACTTCCGGAAATTTTTTTCACATTGACAATAGCCAATGGATATTTCAAAACAACTTGGTTTGCAGGATCAAGATAAGAATCATTTTCCAATAATGGAATATAATCAGGAGTTATCTCACTTAGTCCTTGTAGCCAGTTGAAAATTACCTTGAAAAATTTGGCTGTAATCTCACGCCAATGCCATTCTCGATAATCTTCTCCAGGGTTTGAATTGGGATCTTTCATCAAAAAAAGAATCTTTCGCTTAGCTGTTGCCCATAATTCCTCTTCATTACCGGAATATGAATTTCTGCTTTCATTGTACAATTCACCATTATGGCATAATCCATCAATAACAATTTTTTCTCTAACATCAGAGGGATAACTATTTTTCCACTCTTCAAAAAGGATATCTTCCTGTTCATGTAAATACATATCAGAATTACAATTAGAATTAAACATTATTATTACTTAATTGAATATTACACTCTCATATGAAATAGTCATTCATAGAAAATTTATGTGTGCAATAAGAACTGGCATTTCTTAATATGATTTTTTATATTACGCACTTATAATTTCATATATTTTTTTTGAAACGTTCATTAGCAAGTTCTTATCTAGAAGATTCTCTATGTAATAAGGAGGTATAGACTTATATCCATACTTTGCTCCCAATAAACTGCAAGCTACAGCAGCATTTGTATCAGCATCTCCTCCTGCATTTACTACCGCCAATAATCCTTCCAGAAAACTTTCCACATGATATAAACACCAGACAGCAGCAGACAAAGTTTTTAATGTATAGCCCATGGCTGATTCATCATCCAGATTTAAATCTTGTATTTGTTCGGCTTCCATAGCCGCTATCAAGTAAGGTGCTATTCTTTCATCATATTTGTTTCCAATCTTTATGATGGTCTCAAAGTCCAGTTCCTTATCACACCAAACAAAACTATGTACTAATTCTGATAATATAACACAAGAACCTACGCACCTGGGATCTGCATGCGTCAGTTTGCAGATATTCTCAGCATAAAGTGAAACATCTTTCTTCCATAGACCGATGACTGAAGTTCTCATAAGACCTCCATTTGCTGCACTCTTTTCACCGGACAATTTCCATACAAGACTGGCAGCTCTTATTGGATCTTTTGTATAATCTGAAATCGCCAGTACATTATTTGTATACTGACCGATACCCATGGGGGTTCCTCTAAACCATTGCTTGAAGTTCAGAGCAACACGATTCAGACAGATATCTTTGTCTTCAATCATGGCATTAGCTATACATAGCATCATATCTGTATCATCAGTCCATTCTCCTGCTTTCCATCTTATACGATGTCTATCTTGTAAGATTTGATTGTATGATGTAAGTTTTTGAGGATAATACTTTAAAACTTCATTATATGACATGAATTCAGTTCCAAGTCCCAAAGCATCTCCTATTGCCTGTCCAAAAATAACGCCACGAACCTTATCATACAAATCAAAGGAAGTATTATTTGTTCTGTACTTAATATAATTCTTATTTTTATTTATATTCGTACTCATCTTATTATTGATTGTTCTGCGGCAATAAAGATATAAAAAAGATTGTTCTCTTGAGAAAAATTATCGCTCCTAAAAAGAATCACATTTTAATTTCCAAAGAAGAAGTATCAATCATCTCATTTTTTATCTACTTTTGTGTTATGAATGAAATAAAGATACATATCTATTCTGCCGATACTGATACTATCCTGGCTCTTCCCTATGCTAACGAAGGAATAAGGGCTGGATTTCCTTCACCTGCACAGGATTATATGACAGAATCCATAGACCTAAACAAGGAGCTGATTCATAATAAAGAAACAACATTCTATGCAAAGGTGGAAGGAGATTCCATGATTGACGCTGGTATTTATAATGGGGATTACGTGGTCATAGATAAATCACTGGAAGCAAATGACGGGGATTATATAGCCGCTTATGTAGACGGTGAGTTTACGTTAAAGCAGTTTAAACGGGATCCTAAAAACAATTGTGCTTGGCTGATACCTCATAATCCGGAATATAAGCCCATCAAGATAACAGAAGAAAATGATTTCATCGTTTGGGGAGTAGTAACTAATATCATTCGTAGATTAAAAAAATAACAACATGGAACTCTTTGGCCTTGTAGATTGCAATAACTTCTATTGCTCTTGTGAACGTGTCTTCCATCCAGATCTTATTGGAAAGCCAGTAGTTGTACTCTCCAATAATGATGGATGTGTGATAGCTCGTTCCAATGAAGCTAAGGCTCTTGGGCTGAAGATGGGCGATCCTTTCTATCAGGTGAAGGATATGCTGGAGAAAAACAATGTTGCGGTCTTTTCTTCCAACTACAATCTCTACGGTGATATGAGTAAGCGTGTGATGTCACTTCTTTCACGATATACTCCTAAGCTTACACAATATAGTATTGATGAAGCTTTTCTTGATTTGTCTGGGCTGGATAATCTTCAGGAGTATGGTAAGGAAATAGTCCGAAGGATTGGTAAAGGAACCGGAATACCAGTATCTCTAGGAATAGCACCTACAAAAACATTGGCAAAGATGGCCAGTAAATACGCTAAGAAGTACAAGGGATATGAAGGTGTATGCTTAATTGATACAGACGAGAAGAGAGAGAAAGCATTAAAACTGTTTGATGTGGGTGATGTTTGGGGGATTGGGCATAGGAATACAAAGAAGCTCGAATACCATGGAATCAAGACTGCTTGGGATTTAACACAGAAATCAGCTTCATGGGTTCAGAAAGAGCTTAGTGTTACAGGGCTAAGAACTTGGAAAGAACTTCAGGGAGAGAGTTGTATTTCCATAGAAGAACTACCTCACAAGAAATCAATCTGTACCAGTCGTAGTTTTCCAGGAGTAGGACTGGATAAACTACAAGATCTTGAAGAAGCTGTAGCAAATTTCGCTGCCTCCTGTTCTCGTAAACTGAGGGATGATCATATCTCTTGCAGGAATATGACTGTTTTTGTTTATACCAGTCGTTTCAGAGTTGATACGCCGGAGGATTATATTTCATCAGACATTATTTTCCCTGTTGCAACAAATAATCATCAGGAACTTGTAGCCTATGCAGTCCAGACGCTTAGAAGATATTGGAAAGGAGACGGAAAGTATTACTATAAAAAGGCTGGAGTTTTCGTATGGGATATATGCAGGGATAATGAAGTCCAAGGGAATCTGTTTGATGAAGTTGACCGGGAAAAACAGCAAAAACTAATGGCAGCCATCGATGAAATAAACAAGAAGAACGGTCATGATACAATTCGTATTTCTACCCAGGGCTATTCAAAGACTTGGCATCTGAAAAGCGAATATATCTCCCACCAGTACACTACCAACCTTGACGATGTGATTGTGTTGAAGGTATGATGATGATAAAAGGAACCATAATGGGTGACTTACAGTTCCTTTCTTTATGCTCTTATATTATATTGACTATTATTCATCAGGTATGGGAAATGATTCTGAGTGAATAACGCTGTAAAAGAAGATCTCATCACTTGTTACCTTAGGTATTTGATTGGAGAGATACCTTTCAAAGGTATCATAATTATCTAAATAATTTTCAAGTATCATACGAATATTATTCATGATATCGTTCTTTGTTGCTTTTATATTTAAGCTATGTACTGACAGAGTAAGCTCAAACAAAGATTTACGGACATGCGAATCTTTGAATGTTATTTCATTAGATTCATGTAAATCATCCAAGTGATACATAATTAGAGAGCAAAATAAGGATAGAGTTTCGTTATGTCTCGTAAGATCATTTTTAAAGGTGTTTAGCCAAAAAGAATTAGTGGTTATTTCATTTTTCATATACATTTAAATTTTAGTTATATTACATATAACGCCAATTATAAGATTTGTATACTGAAATGAATAAGTTTTTTATAAAAGTGCTTATGGAATGAGATTTTTAACTTGCCAAATGAAGAAGATGAAATTATGATCATTATACTATTATATCGTTTGAATGTTCAAATAAAATGCTTAACTTTAGAATCAAAATACATGAATCTTTTATTGTAAAGATTAATATTTTATGACATTAGCAACAGAAATGATTCTTCCCTTCCAGCAGTGAGATGAGTAGGCAATGTAAAGATAAAATAGTCAATACATGCAAAGAGGACTTATATACAGTTATCTATATACTCAAAACGTAAACAGTGATAACTAACAGTTTATTGTATCATTGATGGGTGGTAAAAAAGATATAAATATGAAATACTGGATTGTACCATCAAATAATAATAAATTCCGTCTCGCTGATTTTCTAGCCAACTATGGATACGTAGACTGGAAACAGAAGAATAAGTTTAATGTTGGTGACACAGTCTTTATCTACTGTACCAAACCTGAAAGTAGAATCAGGTTTATCATGGAGGTTGAAAAGACAGATATGACATTTGAAGAATCTACGAAGGATGAGGAATACTGGAATGACCCTGAAGAATTTAAGGCTGGGGTAATAACAAACAAGTACTGTAGATTTAGGCTTATTGATGAGGTTTGTTCTGATAATCTTGATCTGGAAAGACTAAAGGAGCATGGATTGAATGGAGTTCCTCAAGGTTCTTTGATTCCTTCAGAGAGTTTGGTTGATTATATTATGGATGTATTTGAAACATCAACCATTAATGAGCCAGAACTTATAGAAGGTAAAGGTCATCAGGTTTATACTACAAGATATGAACGTAATCCTGTAGCAAGGAATAAGTGTATAGAACTGAAGGGATGTAAGTGTAGTATATGTGGTTTTGATTTTGAGAAGACATACGGAGAAATAGGGAAAGGATTTATTCATGTTCATCACATTGTTCCGGTATCAGAAATCAGGGAATCGTATAGAGTAGATTATAAGAAAGACCTTATTCCAGTCTGCCCTAACTGTCATGCAATGCTTCATAGAAAAGGTGTTAGTGTTGATGGATTGAAGGAGATTATAAATAATAAATAAAATGGAAGATAGTTATATTTTAGGTATTAAAAGAAATGGTGTTTCATTAAAGATTGATACACTTACATTTGAGGCTGATCAGTCTGGATATGAGTATATTTCTAATATAAATAGAGTTTCAAGATCTGGAGGAAACGGTCAATATAATATAACAGTAACCGACCATAATTTAATCCAAGGATGTCCTATTGGAAACGGTTGGAAACTTATTTCCATTCTTGTATTTAGAGCCTTATAACTAACCATAACTTACTATGACTAACTAACCATAAA
>ERZ860148.153-NODE-153-length-58825-cov-9.556559_pt1 | contig 58825 bp, 42 predicted proteins | sample MGYA00509981_ERZ860148 | MGnify/ENA primary metagenome ERZ860148 (study PRJEB30046, sample SAMN00715199) | human gut metagenome | study: EMG produced TPA metagenomics assembly of the A metagenome-wide association study of gut microbiota in type 2...
ATTCCATATGAATCAGGAGCGCATTATATATTCGACCGAGGGTATAACGATTTCAGCAACCTTAATACAATAAACCGTATAGGTGCTTTCTTCGTTGTACGAGCCAAAACAAATGTACGGATCAAGCCTAAAACCTGGAAACGAAGATTGCCGGAAGGTGTAGTATCGGATGTAATCGGATGCTTTACGGTTTATAAAAGTTCTAAGGATTACCCTGAGGAACTTAGAAAACTCATCATTGAAAATCCTGAAGACGGTACACGATACATCTTCCTGACAAATAATCTTGACGCATCTGCAGAGTTTATATCATCGCTTTATCGAAACAGATGGAGTGTTGAACTGTTCTTCAAATGGATAAAACAACACCTCAGGATTAAGAAGTTCTGGGGAATATCGGAAAACGCTGTACGCATACAAATCTATTGTGCGATAATCACTTACTGCTTAGTAGCAATAGTCCAACACGATATGAAATTAGAACGCAGCATCTATGAAGTTCTCCAAATACTCGGAATTTCTCTGACTGACAAAACACATCTCAGTGACTTGTTTCACAAATCGAATTTCAAAAATGTCAAAGACCGATATGATTCAAGTGAACCGAATTTATTTAATTTTTAACCTTGTCCATTTTTAGTGGACAGTAGTGTAAATTATAGTTATTCTATTAGTTTTTTACAGGTCTAGTTTTACAAGGTAAAAAAAGTCTACTCTAGTTTTGTGATGATAAGATTCAAGTAATTAACAAGATTGGAGAGATTAGTTTGCGAAATCACTCTTAGCAACTTGTCCTTTACTTACAAGTTCTGCAAATTCTTTTTTAGCTTTTTCCAGCTGTTTCATAAAGTTTTCATTAGCATGCAAGCGTGCAACAACCGCACTTGCAACTAATCGTGCAGCGTCTACATCACTCTGGAAATGGTATCCGCAAATTACTCGGCTCTGCCCCATTTCATATCCCCGTTTCAATATTTCGTTCTGTCTGTCAACATTGATTTCTGCAAGTACAAGAGCTGTAGCCCATCCGATAGCCGTATGTCCGGAAGGATAAGAACCATTTGTCGACAATTCCTGCTGCTGTTCAGGGTTGCATGTCATTTCATTATAAAAAGCAAACGGACGTGTACGCATGTAATGCTCTTTAGCTTCACGTGTAGCCAAGTCGCCGGCATCTTCGCGCATACCTAAAACCAGTTTATAAATTTCCGGTGTAGTGGTTTCTGAGATACGGACACCAAAAGCTTCAGAAAAAGCATTGGGAACACCGTCACCATTTACACGAGCATCTTCAGCAGCCTGATTACCACGAGGAGTATTTCTCTGCAATTTTCCCCATTTATACTGAGCTTCGTCATTCATAAAAAGAATTGATCCCGGTTGAGGTGGTGCTGGAAGGAGATTCAAACTACTTGCTACTTCATCTGCGCGTAGGAAATAAAGATCCGGATTGGTTCTTACATCTTTAATTTTCTCCTGAGCGAAAGTTGCCATTGCTACTAAAGACAAACATGCAACAAAAATGTTTCTTTTAATCATACTTCTTTAGATTTAAATGTTTATAAGTTTTTTGTTTTGATGTCGCAAATGTATGCGAAGAAGTACAGATAAAAAGTTGCAAAAGGTTATTTCATGTTTTTCAGGAATGCAACTTTATACAAATTACTGAAAAACAGATAAATATACTAATCGCAAAGCAACATAAAAAATTAATAGCAATGTAACTTTTTACTCAAAATCGGCCTTAAAAATCCCTCTGAATTCAAACTGTTGCAGACCAAACATGCATATCAATTCTTCGGACAGATAAAAAGTTGAAGTTAGAACAAGACCGAGGACCCTGAAAAGATTACAGACTGTACAATATAAACATGAAATAACCCCATCCTACTCCATTTCCGAGTAGCGACAGGGTTATTTCGATGATAGCTGAAGACAGCTAAAAAATCAATCAATAAGACGTAATATATAAAAGACTATACTGGTAGGATTCGCTTTCACATAATCTATCAAGAAAGAATGATTCGTTTTTAGTTTGTTATTTGCCAATCTGCTGATAACCGGATTCAGATTCCCATAAATACATAGCATACCAGGGATATGTAAACGCTTTACTTTGGGATTGGCAATCAGTAAAGCCAACACTTTTGCTGCCTGATTGCTACAATTAGAAAATTCCAGCACATTATCTAAAATATCCTTATCCGTTCTGGCCATATTTTCATAGAAAACAGCTATTAGTCTTTCAATCTTTTCTGTTATCTGTTTTGTGCTTTCAGCTATCTCCATACTCAGACTGGCATCGAATTTCTTTGTAATTCTCTCTTCGTTTTCTCTTTCTATCTTGCTTCTTACAGAAGTGTATTCGCACATCAGCTCAGCCATTTTTTCCTTGGTTAGAACTTGCTCAATGTGACAATCTATCGGATATAAAACTTTCAGCAATTTAATTCTGTCCAGATTTCCCATTTCTTTCCTTACATGTTCAAGTTCTGTTACAAGGGCAGTCGTAACGTTATCAGCTTCCAGGCCACAAAGTTTTTCTTTCCGATGTAAAATATATTCACCAATCTTTTTCAGTGCTTCATCCGTAAATATATAATTATAACTTTCATCAAGGTATTCTATTTCCTCTTTAAGACTGGACAATTCTTTCATCTTGATATTATCCGTCAACATCAGCATTTTGCGGAAAAAGATACCATTCACATCATCTATACAAACAGTTCCGTCCATGTTATGTCTGTACAAGGCAAGTCTTTCTTTAAGAGCTGTGATAGTTTTTATCCATTTTTCATTTTTTTCTACTTGCACTACTATGTTTTCCAGATTATCCGTTGCCAGAGCTATACTCGACTGTTCTATCAGCAAAGGTTTGTCGAATACGTCATATTCACCGATAAGAAGCATCTGTTTCTCCAATGTCTTGGAAAGCCCCAAAGCTATATCCCGATTCTTTTTCATGATCAGTTCCGACAATGATTTGATACGACCTGGAGTGTCAGAAGCATTTATATCTATCTCTGCAAACATATTTTTTAATTTCTCCACTTCCTTGCTGTCATTGTCATTGGTAAAACATGCCATCGATGACAGACTTTCCAGTCTGTGATGAATGTCATCCAAATGCATTTTTACAGCCTTCTTCTTGCTACGTTTCCTCTTTATATACTCTATTATAATAATGAAAAAAATAAGTATCGCAAAAGCTATCACGACTGATATGATTTTCAGACTGGGAACTGTCGATTCCATATCGATCCATTTGGCCGAAGTCTTTGAAAATACACTCATTTTCATTACTCCTATATTAGAGCCTAAATATAAGGTGTCCCCTTTGACAAAAGATGCTTTCGGATTGAAACGTATATCATGAAAGAATCTTCCCCGTTCTCTGATTCCGTCCTTATTTACAACATACTTTACCAGTCCAAACTCCGGCAAAGCATAAAACAATGTATCGTTTACTTTCAATAATTTATTGTAGCCTTTCAAAGAGACCGAATCATTATACTCCCTGCATATCAGATGATGATTGGTCAGCATCATTAACAAAGGTTCGTGCCCACCAGTTACGGAAATATCACGTATAAAGGTTTTATTTTCCGTTCCTTTGATAGACTGAAACGAATCTTTATTACCATAATATACTCCATGATTCAGCGTAGAAAGATATAAATTGTCAGAGTTAGGAGATAAATAGAATGAAGTAATGTATTTATTGTGTAAGTCGTCAACCAAACTAGCCTTTCCATCAGCATCAATCCGCACCAGATCATCCTGAATTCCGAGATAAATACAGGTTCCTTCGGCTTCTTTTTTCAGGTATGACGCCGTAATCTTTGTAGGCGACTGATAAAGCACTTGAGAAGAAGCAAACAAGACATTGCCTATATATCGTTGTCTGACTTTTATCCGTTTTAGAACTTGCTTATTACTGATATAATATAGAAATTTATCGTCCGCCATCATTCCCGAAACCACCTCGTCATCAGGTATTTCTGCTATTTTGAAAGCTTCCGGACTTCCCGTATGCTGGTGATACAATTCGTTGTCTGCATTTACATAATAAATATCATCTCCATCGGAACACGAAGCCACAATCTCTCCTTTTGCATTGAAAATACCCAGATGCAATGGAATATTCCATAATGCATTTTCTGTGATCAGGACTGTATATCCATTTACTTTATCAGTTGCCACTACATTAGTACAAAACTGAGGAACCTTTCTCCGTAACGGAACTGATAAGAATGACTCTAAATCATCACTCAGCAATAAATGGTTATCATCGAGAAAATAATGAATATTGCCTAATTTATAATAAATGCGAGGAGAAAATTTTAGTGTTATATTGTTCAATAGATTACCTGAAATATCCTCTACATACAACTTCTTGTCGGCAAGCAAATACACCTTATTATCATATACAGAAACACTGTAAATATGCTCATCCTGATGGGTTACTTCCATTTTGCCATTGGCCAGGTTTATTCGGATCAGTCCATTCTGGGTAGCACACAGCAAATAATCCGATTCGTATTTACGGATGTTGTTTACGATAAACGGCTTACCGGAACGTGCAGTTTCACTGTTATCTGAAGGATAAATCAACTTTAAACTGTCTTTCTCCGAATGTGACATAGCATACAAGCCTTGACTGGTAGCTACATAAACCTTTTTTTCGGTTAAGAGAATATCATATACCGAATAATTACATCCTTTGTTACATATAGGATATTTCTCAACAAGGCGAACATTTTCTTCACCAAGCGCCCATTTCTGCAAACCTGAGTTCCGAATGCCTATCCAGCAAATGCGGACATCAGAAAGAACCGAATCTGTTACAACCTTATATATACGGTCAGCCCCTATATTATAAGGCTGAAGCCGACGTTGCTTCATATACCATATATCACCGGCTTCGCTGCCTATCCAGAAAGCAGAGTCACCATCGGCTGATATAGAAGAAAGACGTTCGTCGAAATACAATTCTGTTTCTCCCAGATTTCCTGTCTTTTCTTTCTCACCACACCCCCAAAGAATGAATATAATGTACAAGAATAGTAAATAAATAAAGCTGCTTTTCATCTTATTATATTTATGGTTCTTGGATATTAAAGCTAACACATGATATAGGGAATTATCCCCCATATTCCAATTAAAAGTGGTTATACTAAAATAAACAAAAAACGAATATAAAATGTTCTATAAAGCTGTATAATTCCGCCTTAAAAGTAGATGTCAGCAGGTCTTGATGAATCATAAAGAATCTTCTCAGAAAACATCAAGATATTTACTTGTTTTTTTGTACAATTTTTAAAAAAAGATGATGATATTTTTTCAGAAATATGCTGAATTTTTTGACGACATATCATAATCATTTAGCCTTTGGAAGACAAATTCAATTAAGATGCTATAAATCAACCTCTTCCGGAAGAAGATCAGTCTGAATATTATTCATGCTTCCCCATAAACTATATCGAGCTTCAGGATTCATGCATTCCAGCGTACGGAGCACTTCTTTCATATCCGAACGGTGAGAATCTTTTTCGTACGGGCAATTTTTGATCTGTTTACGATATCCTTTCGCCTGAGCCATTTCTATCAGATCGGCTTCATGTACCAGACACATCGGACGGATAATGGTCATATCAAACTTTCGCATTACCAGACGCGGAGGCATCGTACTGAATGCTCCCTGAAATGCCATGTTCATAAGCAACGTTTCCAGTATATCATCCATGTTGTGTCCCAAGGCTATCTTATTACATCCCTGTTCTTTTGCTACTGTAAAAAGAGCTTTACGGCGATTCCACGAACAGAGGAAGCATGGCGACTTGCGGGTATCAGTAGAAGGATCGAAAGACGTTTCGTAGCGTACGAACGGCACTCCCAGATTTTCGGCAAAGGAACGAAGGTAATCCATGTCCGATTCGTAAGCTATATTCGTCATCACGACATGTGCAGCAACGACCGAAAAACGAGGCTTGTAAATACACGAACGGCGGGCAAGTAGTTCCAGTAAAGCAAGTGAATCTTTTCCTCCCGACAACCCTACCAGTATCTTATCACCATCTTCTATTAGTCCATATTGCACTACACCTTTGTTAAAGCGTTTTTCTATGCGTCGCATCAATTTATCTTCTTCTGTCAATTTTCCCATTTCTTCCGATAATCTTAAAAACGGGGTAAAATTACACCAAAAGAACGATTCTCGAAAGATTTTGAAAAATTAGAATGCCGAAATAATCAAAATTTCAAAGAAACTTTGTATTTTTGAAAATAACATCATCGAAACAACACGAAAAATTATGAATAAGAAATATACGCTAGCACTTATCGCTTTATGCAGCATGGGAGGAACTTTCGCCCAATCACTCACCCAGGCAAAACAATGGTTTGAAGAAGGCAAGTTTGCTGAAGCCAAACCCGTTTTCCAGAAATTAGTAAAACAGGCTCCATCGAATGCAAATTACAATTTCTGGTACGGAGCATGCTGCTATGAAACCGGTGAATTACAGGAATCACAACCCTACCTTGAAAAAAGTGCTGCACGCAAAGTAATAAATGCTTATCTGTATTTGGGAAAACTATATTATGCAATGTATCGCTTTGATGAAGCGACCGAAAATATTGAAGAGCATATCCAATGGCTGGAAAAAAAGAAGCGTGATACTTCTGCAGCAGAGAAAGAATTAGACCGTTGCCGTCAGGCTGCACGCATGTTAAGAGGAACTGAGAATGTAGCTGTAATTGACAGCTTTGTAGTAGATAAAAATAATTTTCTTTCGGCATATAAATTAAGTAAGGAGTCGGGAAACATTTCTCTTACCGAAGATGGCTCAGGAACTTCATTTACAAATGAGCTGGGTGATAAAATGATTTTTACACAGGCGTCTGAAGACGGGGAAACGAGTTTATACTCACGCTTCAAGTTGATAGATAAGTGGGAAGATGCCAAACCATTAAGCGGTCTGGACGAATCAGGACATAACCAAAATTATCCGTTTATGGCATCAGATGGTATCACACTTTATTTTGGAGCCGAAGGAGATGAAAGTATGGGAGGATACGATATCTTCGTAACCCGTTATGATTCGGATGACAATACGTATCTCCGTCCGGATAACATCGGTATGCCGTTTAACTCTCCATACAATGATTATATGTATGCATTGGATGACTTGAACAATTTAGGGTGGTTTGCTTCTGATCGTTATCAGCCGGAAGGAAAAGTTTGTGTATATGTTTTCGTTCCTAACTCGACAAAACAGGTATACGACTACGAAACAGCTGACCCGCAAGCTATTATTGATGCTGCCACACTAAAAGAAATAAAGAAGACATGGAGTGATCCCGATAAAGTACGTATTGCCAGACAACATCTGGCTCAGGTATTGTATGGCGGAAGTACAGAAAAGAAAAAGAGTGACTTCCGTTTTGTCGTAGACGATAATGCTGTTTATCATACATTGTCAGATTTTCGTTCTAAAGAAGCACGGCAGATGTATGCTTCATTCTTGCAGAAAGAGAAAGATCTTGCATCATTGGAAGAATCATTGACAAATCTTCGTGCTGCCTATCAGCAATCAAACAAAGCAGGAAAAGAAAAAATGGCTCCCGGTATATTAGATAAAGAAAAACGTACCAACGAGTTACGACATGAGCTGGAACAACTGACTTTATCTGTGCGCAATGCAGAGCTTAAAGCATTGAAACAGTAAAAAATAGACACCATTTTTATACGAGCAGATATGGAAACACTGATTATTATTGCACTTATTTTGGCGGGACTTTTACTTTTTGCTGTGGAAGTATTTCTAGTCCCCGGCATTACCCTTGCAGGAATAGCATCGGGAATCAGTCTGCTTTATGCCATTTATTATGCTTTTCATTCCGTAGGAACACAGGCCGGATTTATTACGCTTGCCGTTGAAGCCGTTGGAATAATCGGTATAACCATTTGGTTCATGCGCTCCAAGACAGTAGACCGTCTTTCGCTCAAACAGACACTCGACTATAAACCAGAACCGCTGAAAGGAATCAATATTCAGGCTGGAGATACTGGCATGTCATTGACACGCCTTACCTTGATAGGAAATGCCGAGATAAACGGCCATATCATCGAAGTGCAATCAGCTGATGGATTTATCGAAGAGCGTACTCCCATACAAGTGACTCGTATAAATAATGGTACTGTATATGTGACACGCTACATACAACAGTAATTTTTTTAAACCTTAAAATATCAATTACCTATGATTGACCCTAACTATCTTCCGTTCATTTTAGCGGCTGGAGGAGTTGTCTTACTGGCAGTCTTCTTCCATTACGTACCATTCTTTCTTTGGCTTTCTGCCAAAGTATCAGGTGTACGTATTTCGCTGGTTCAGCTTTTTCTGATGCGTATTCGTAATGTTCCGCCATATGTCATTGTACCTGCAATGATTGAAGCACACAAGGCTGGCTTAAGCACTATTACACGCGATGAACTGGAAGCTCATTATATGGCAGGCGGTCATGTGGAAAAGGTAGTTCATGCACTGGTTTCAGCATCGAAAGCCAATATCGATTTGTCGTTCCAGATGGCTACCGGTATCGACCTTGCAGGACGTGATGTGTTTGAAGCCGTACAGATGTCTGTTAATCCGAAAGTTATTGATACGCCTCCTGTCACCGCCGTTGCCAAAGATGGTATCCAGCTTATTGCGAAAGCACGTGTAACTGTACGTGCCAATATCCGCCAGTTGGTAGGTGGAGCTGGTGAGGATACAGTCCTGGCACGCGTAGGCGAAGGTATTGTTTCATCTATCGGTTCATCGGAAAATCATAAATCGGTACTTGAAAATCCGGATTCAATTTCCAAACTTGTACTACGCAAAGGACTGGATGCAGGGACTGCATTCGAAATTTTATCTATTGATATTGCCGATATCGATATAGGTCGTAATATTGGAGCATCTTTACAGATAGATCAGGCAAATGCTGACAAAAATATTGCACAAGCCAAAGCTGAGGAACGCCGTGCAATGGCTGTTGCCTTGGAACAGGAAATGAAAGCAAAAGCAGAAGAAGCCCGTGCCAATGTAATACAGGCAGAAGCCGAAGTTCCAAAAGCTATGGCAGAAGCTTTCCGTACCGGCAATTTGGGAATCATGGATTATTACCGGATGAAAAATATTCAGGCAGATACAGATATGAGAAGCAGTATCGCCCGCCCGGATGCAAATCCTGCAGGACATGAACCGATAGGTAAATAATCATTATCATATAATAGCAAAAACTCAACTAACTAAATAAAAAAAGAATATTATGAAAAAGTACTTTCCACCCTCAGAACTGATTATAAATGAAGATGGTTCGGTATTTCATCTTCACGTAAAGCCGGAACATCTGGCCGATAAAGTTATCCTTGTGGGAGACCCCGGACGAGTAGCTCTAGTAGCATCGCATTTCGAAACAAAGGAATGTGAGGTAGAAAGCCGTGAATTCCGTACCATAACCGGAACATATAAAGGGAAACGTATTACAGTCACTTCTACCGGTATCGGATGCGACAACGTAGATATTGTTATGAACGAACTGGATGCATTGGCTAATATCAATTTTCAGACTCGTGAAGAAAATGACAACTTCCGGCAACTGGAAATCGTACGTATCGGTACTTGTGGAGGATTGCAACCTTATACTCCCGTGGGAACTTATATATGCTCTGAAATCTCTGTAGGGTTCGACGGACTGCTAAACTTCTACGAAGGAAGAAATGCAGTTTGCGACCTTCCAATGGAACGTGCTCTTTTGAATCATTTGGGATGGAGCGGAAACCTCTGTGCACCGGCTCCTTACGTTATCCATGCCAACAAGGAACTGGTTGAGCGTATTGCCGGAACAGATATGGTACGCGGCGTTACAGTAGCTTGTGGAGGTTTCTTCGGTCCACAAGGCAGACAGCTCCGCATTCCACTTGCCGACCCTCACCAGAATGAAAAGATTGAAAGCTTCGAATATCAGGGCCATCGCATAACCAACTTCGAAATGGAAAGTTCAGCACTTGCAGGGCTTGCACGTCTGCAAGGACATAAAGCTACCACTGTCTGCATGGTTATAGCCAATCGCGTAGCCAAAGAAGCCAATACAGGATATAAAAACAAAATAGACGACCTGATAAAGACAGTGCTTGAGCGAATCTGATATTTATAATTCTTCTTTTTTTATATATACAGGTTCCTCTGTTTATTGCAGAGGAACCTGTTTTGTCAAAAAAACAACAGCTATTTAGAATATTTATGGAAGCAAGTTTTAAACAAGATAGCAAACTAAACAAAGCAGAACGGTATCAATTTTTTCTTACACAACTTACACCCCTTATAGAAGGTGAAAGAAACGAAGTCAGTGTATTGGCGAATACCAGTGCGGCCTTAAAGGAAGCTTTCGGCTTTTTCTGGGTAGGTTTCTATTTGGTACATGACGGTGAACTTCATTTGGGGCCCTTTCAGGGCAGTGTAGCATGTTATCGTATTAAAAAAGGACGTGGAGTATGCGGCACGGCATGGTCGGAAGCCCGTACACAAGTTGTACCCGATGTAGATCAATTCCCAGGACATATCGCCTGCAGTTCGCTTTCCCGTTCGGAAATTGTCGTTCCGATAATAGTGAATGGAGAAGTAAAAGGAGTATTGGATATCGACAGTGATCAGCTTTCTACGTTCGATGAAACTGACCGGGTTTATCTTGAAAAAGTAGTAGACCTTCTTATCAGAGAACTTTACATTCAAAAATAATTATCACCCAAACTTTTCCGGATATAAGCTGAAAAGCCGTATCTTTGTGTGATTTAAAAGCAAAAGACATCGTGAATATACAACAAACAGAAGATACTATTTGTGCCATTGCTACCGCACAAGGCGGAGCAATCGGTACGATCCGTGTTTCGGGTGCCCAGGCTATAGCCATAACCGACCGTATTTTTACTCCAATATCAGGAAAACCTCTGACAGAACGTAAGCCATATACTCTGACATTCGGACATATTCTTTCGCCTGCAGGTGAGATAATAGATGAAGTATTGGTAAGCCTTTTTCGTGCTCCTCATTCTTATACAGGTGAAGATTCTATAGAAATATCTTGCCATGGATCATCATATATTCTGCAACAAGTAATGCAGCTCCTTATTAAGAATGGATGTCGTGCTGCGGGACCAGGTGAATATACTCAACGTGCCTTTTTGAATGGTAAAATGGACTTGAGTCAGGCTGAAGCAGTTGCAGACCTGATTGCCTCGACTTCTGCCGCTACACATCGTATGGCAATGAATCAGATGCGCGGAGGATTCAGTCGTGAATTGTCTGCTTTAAGAGAGAAACTGCTCCATCTGACTTCACTCATGGAGTTGGAGTTAGACTTTAGCGACCACGAAGAACTGGAATTTGCAGATCGTTCGGAACTGGAAGAAATAGCTCAACAAATAGAACAAGTTATCAGCCATCTGGTAGATACATTTAGTGTCGGTAATGCTCTGAAAAATGGTGTACCGGTTGCTATCGTAGGAGAAACCAATGCAGGAAAGTCTACCCTATTGAATGCTCTCCTGAATGAAGAACGTGCTATCGTGAGCGACATCCACGGTACAACACGTGATGTTATCGAGGACACTATGAATTTAGGTGGTATCACTTTCCGCTTCATTGATACAGCCGGTATCCGTGAAACGACTGATACCATCGAAAGTTTAGGTATTGAACGAAGTTTCCAGAAACTGGAACAGGCAAATATTGTACTATGGGTTATCGATGCAACCTGTGCAAAAGAACAATACCACCAATTGGCCGAAAAGATTCTACCACGCTGCCAAGGCAAGCACCTGGTAATTGTACTCAACAAGACGGATCTGCTTCCGTTAACAGAAAAAAGTTTATCTTGTTCAGTAACCGATACTACGGCATCGATGCATAAGCCAATAGATGATCTGAAAGCTATTCTTCCTGATTTGCCTGAAGATGCTTGTGTCATTTCCCTTTCAGCCAAGCAGAAAGAGGGCCTTTCTCTACTTCAGAAGCAGTTGGTGGACTTCGCTGCCCTACCCGACCTTTCACAAAATGATGTGGTAGTCAGCAACATTCGTCACTATGAAGCACTAAGTCGTGCACTGGAAGCTATTCATCGCGTACAAGACGGACTGACCATGCAACTTTCTGGTGATTTGGTAAGTCAGGATTTACGTGAATGTCTTTTCCATCTGGCTGAAATTGTTGGTGGAGAAATCACTAACGATGAGGTGTTAGGGAATATATTTAAGCACTTCTGCATCGGGAAATAAGGTAGTATTACAAACCATAAACATCTATCATATTTAATTAGTAAGGCGTTCATTTTGAGCGCCTTTTCTTTTTGCCATCTACCATATAATAATGGTTTCTAATGGTTTTTCATTCATTTTTTGTGTCGATTTTGTACCGCATGGGCTGATTTGGGTATTTTGCAATTTGCAAGGTAGTAGAGAAAGTAGAATACAAGAAAAGACAGGAAAATACAAGAAAAATAAATAAAGCCTTTATAGGCGAAATAGTACTAACAAATTATAGTGTAATATGGCAAAAAGTTCAGTAAGAATTAAAAAGGTATGCGAATGGTGTGGAAAAGAATTCTACGCTTTAAAAACATCAACACGTTTCTGTAGTAAACAATGTAACGGTTATGCATACAAACGTGCATTAAGAACAAAACAGGTAAAAAGTGCAGAAGAGGTTATAGCAACCAAAATTGAAGTAAAAAGAACTCAACCTCTCAAGGACAAAGAGTTTTTATCCCCTAAAGAATGTGCAGAGGTTTTGAATATAGCTTTATCATCTATTTATAAGATGATTTACCAAGGGAAAATACCTGCTTTTCAATTTAGCAGTAGATTCACAAGGATCAGAAAGTCTGACATAGACTCAATGATGAGTTCTACCCCTTATGTAAAACGAAACAGAATCTCTCACACTCCTATTACTGATTTTTATACTACCGCTGAAGTTGCAAGTAAATATGGAGTAAACGAATCGTGGATATTTAAAGTAGGGAAAGAACAAAATATACCCAAAGTTTTCAAGAGAGGAAAAACATACTGGAGTGCAAAGCATTTTGATAAATATTTTGCATCTAAAGCACCGGACTCCGACATTACGGAATGGTATTCTGTAGAAGATCTAACGGAAAAGTTTGGCATGACAACAAGTGCTATATACTCTTTTGTTTCCCGATTTGCTATTCCCAAGAAAAAAATCAAACGGCAGGTATTCTATTCCAAAAAGCATGTAGATATTGCCAAAGGTCTTGCTAAAGCTGAACCAGAATATTATACGACAGCCGAAGCTATGGAAAAATACAATCTCACACGTGACCAATTGTATCACTATGTAAAATGGCATCATATCAGTAAAGTGCAGGAAGGGAAATATATCAAGATATCGCGCAAAGAGCTCGATGATCTGCTTGCTCCACCTTCGATTTAATGTTATTTACTGGTTATCCTGTGGTTAACTTTAAAATAACCACATCACCAGGAATACACTTGTTTATTTTGCTATCACGACAATAAGAATTAAACCTGAATATAAATTTTAATACATTATATATTATGAGACAACAAACATGTACTACTGTAACATTAAGACAACGCCCTATAAGAAACGGACGAATTTCTCTTTATTTGGACTACTACCCTGCTGTACGTAATCCTAAAACAATGAAACTGAGCAGACGTGAATATTTAGGATTTTACATTTATGCAACCCCAAAGAATGCAATTGAGCTAGATTACAATAATGAAATCCTAGCTAAAGCCGAACTTATCAGATGCCGCCGACAAGAGGCTGTAATCAATGAAGAATTTGGATTTATGGACAGACACAAAATGAGAGCCGATTTTATGGCATATTTCAAAGAAGTATGTCGTAAGAAAGATCATAAATGGCATATCGTTTATCTGCACTTTGAGAAATTTGTCAATGGCAAATGTATGTTTGGAGAAATAACTGTTGACCTATGTAACCGCTTCCGAGACTATCTTCTCCATGCAAGGCAACTAAAACATACAGATAAAATGGTTTCCCGTAATTCAGCTGCCAGTTATTTCTCATTATTCCGAGGAGTTTTAAAACTTGCATATAGAGATAAATATTTACGTGAAAATCCCAATGATTTTCTTGAAAAGATAGAAAGCAGGGATATTCATAAAGAGTTTTTAACACAAGATGAATTAAAGACTCTGGCTTCAACTCCATGCGATATACCTGTATTAAGAAATGCATCCCTTTTCTCATGTCTTACCGGGTTACGCATCAGTGATATATTGAATCTTAAGTGGGAAAATTTATGCACAGCCCCTGATCTGGGACATTGCATTCGTCTTCGTACGCAAAAAACACAGACAGAAGCTCTACTACCTATCAGTTATGAAGCATACGCACTTTGTGGAGAACCGGGCACTGGTAAAGTGTTCAAAGAACTGCGACGTTGCATGACTGGATATCCTCTTAAAGCATGGATAAAGAAAGCTGGTATTCAAAAACATATAACATTCCACTGCTTTAGGCATTGCATCTTTTCTTATTCATTGAAAATAAGAAACTTACAAGCTCTATTTTTTAGACAGGTAACGATTTAGAAACGAGTAGACTTCTTCAAGTTGCCAGATTTTGCATAAATGAAAGAACGTTACTTTAGGTTTCAAAGATATGAAATTTCTCAATCATAAAAAATAGTATGAAGAGAAAAATTTCATGAAGGAATAATACAATCTCCATTTTTATTTGCGTTATTCTATTGTTATAAAAATATCTGAAGTTGTGTTTTGTATTCAAATTACGTAATTTTACTACGAAAATACATGCTATAATTTCATATATTGATTTTTATTCCTATCTTTGCATCATATGACAGATAAATTCAACGAATATGATAGCAGAATTCACCATTGAAAATTTTTTCTCGATAAAGTCTCCACAAAAGATAAGCTTTGAACCTTCATCAGATAACTTTATGTCTGACGAATATTCGTATGAAGTTAAGGATGGGGTAAGATTGTTGAAATTGGGCATCATCTATGGTGCAAATGCTTCCGGAAAAACCAATATATTGAATGCTGTGGAATTTTTCAGAATGCTTGTTCTTAGGATGCCCAAAGACCGAAATGAGAAAACCGGGGTCGTTCCTTTTATGCTGGATGACACATCAAGGAATGAAAGGACGAAGATGTCTATGGTATTCTATATTAATAAGTCGAAGTATATCCTTACTTTTGAATTGGACGCAAAATATATCTATTCTGAGACATTGGTTGTTTACGATTCCATCCGTCCTACCAAATTGTACAGTCGTAGTTATGATGCAACTACAGATTCCACAACAATAGATTTCGGCGTAAATCTGAAAATGCCACGGAAGAGTCAGGATGTGATTTCCGGCAACACGATCAATAATTGCAGTGTACTTGCCGCATTTGGCAAAAGTAATGTGGAGCGTACCAGGTTGAACGATGTGTACGATTACTTTGCCAAACAGGTAAAAGATGTATTGGCTCCCGGTATGCTGCTTTCGGGATATGTAAAATCACGATTGGATAAAGATGAAACAGGCGATTTGAAGAAGTTCATTTTAAATTTCTTGAAAGCATCTGATTTTAACATAGAAGATGTCGTATTGCATGAAGAGGAAGAATTGATTACCCCTGAATTGGAGCAATTGATTCAAAATGCCCCTATTGATAATGAGGCAAAAGCTGAAATGCTTAGAAAAGGAAAAATCACAAATGCAGAATTGACATTCAAGCATAAGGTTGGCGACAAACTATACGATTTGTCTGAAGAATATGAATCCAATGGTACGATGAGATTTTTGGGGATGGCAGTAATTCTGAATTTCTTGTTGAAGACCAACCGGTTTGTGCTTATTGACGAAGTCGAGTCAAGTATTCACTATGAACTGCTGGCTTATTTTATAAAAGTTTTTTTAGCGAACAGTGAAGGAACATCTCAAATGTTGTTGACAACACACGACATCAATCTTCTTAATGAGGATTTCATTCGTCGTGACACAATATGGTTTACCGACAAAGACGAATATGGCGAAACTAAAATAGTACGTCTTTCATCTTTAGGCCTGCACAAGAATCTTTCCCCGTATAATGCTTACAAACAGGGTAAATTAGTTAAACTTCCGTTCCTCGGCAGTCAATACATTAACCTAAACGACTAATGATATGAGGCGAACAGTGACGAAAAGTATTGCCATCATAGGCGAGGGAGAAACCGAGTGGTTCTATTTTGATTCATTGAGGGTGGCGTGTCGTTATCCTTTCAAGGTAGCACCTGATTTTCCACAGCATAGTGACATCAATCATATTCTGAAACTGGTAGAATCCTATTTGGACAAGCAATATGATTATATCATATGCCTGTTTGATATGGATAGGTTATTTCAGTTTCCCTCTGAAATGCAATTGTATCAACGAGCAAAAAAGAAGTATGGCATAAAGAAATATGCCGGCAAAGTGATATTTGTAGAAACGAATCCATGTACGGAATTTTGGTTCTTACTTCATTTTTTACCCAATGTGGCTTACCGGCGATATGAGAATTACGATCAACTGCTTCCTGAATTACAGAAATATATGCCGGGGTATGAAAAGACTAAAAGATACTTCATACGCACTAATCTCTATAAATATTTGACAGAAAATGGCGATTTGGAGCGTGCAATGTCAAATTCAGAGAAATTGTGTCAATTATGTAAAGAGTCACCGGAAGATTTGAAGGCATACTCGGAGATTCATAAAGTAATAGAATTATTAAATAAATAATACATAAAATCTGTGGTATTAAAAAATAGTTGTAATCTATGATTAAATCTTTGTCAATAAGAAACATTGCTACGTTTAATAATGATGGCATTAATATAAATAATTTGAAACAAATTAATATTATATATGGAGCTAATGGTTCAGGTAAAAGTACAATTGGTAAAGCCATCGCAAATATAGAATCTTATGATCAATCTTCGATTTCTTGGGAAAATGACAGACCTATGGAAGTACTCGCATACAACAAGGAGTTTTGTAAAAATAATTTCTTGGAACAAATGCCTGGAGTTTTTACATTAGGTGAAGCTAGTACAGCTGCACTTGCTGAAATAGAAAGGAAACAAGAGGAACTACAAAAAATAACAAATAATGGTTTGAATTACAAGTCTGAAATTGATAAACAAGAAATTGCGATACAAACAGAAAATAAAACTTTCAGTGAATTTGCTTGGAATAATATTCTCAAGAAATACGAACGATGGTTTTCTAAATCTACTATAGGAGCAGGAACAAAAGATAAGTTTATAGAGAAATTATTAACTGCCTATCAGCATGAACATTCAAAACCTCTACCAATAGATGAGTTAAAAAAAAGAGCAAGTGTATTATTGGCCCAACAGCCATTACGAATAGAACCATATATACTAATTGATAATAATATATTAGTATCTATTGAGGTGGATACTATATGGGAAAAGATTATAATAGGAAAACAAGATATTGATATTGCGAAATTAATTTCTGAATTAAAAAATTCCGATTGGGTTAATCAAGGTGTAAAATATATGAAAGATGGAAGTGACATATGTCCTTTTTGTCAACAACATACTATTACAGATACTTTTCGTGTAAAAATAAATGGATTTTTTGATGAGGTATACAAACAAGATATTAGCAAGGTAAATAAAAGATTTGAAGAATATAAAAATGCTGTTGATATATTGACTAATTCGTTAGAACATCTTATTGAAACGCAAAAAAAACAAGAGAAATTTATTGTCAATTTTACTCATCTTGATTCTATTTTATTTGCTCTAAAAGCTACCTTCTCTCAAAATTTAGAATTGATTGCTTTAAAACAGAAAGAGCCAAGCCGTGTTATTACTTTAACAAATACGACAGATATTATAAGGTCATTTAATGCGGAACTAACAAAAGTAAATGGTTTAATAAATGAACATAATTATTTCGTAGATAATTTCACAAAAGAAAGGTCTATTCTAATAAATGAAATTTGGAAATTCTTTGCTTCTGAATATGATACAACCATTGCAAGACATATAGATACTATAAATGGCATTAAGTCTGCTATTAAAAATTTGAAAAGGAAACGAGATGAAACTGCTGAAAAGTATAAAACTGTCAAAAAAGAAATAGTCAATTTAGAAAACTCAGTAACAAGCGTTACTCCCACTATTAATGAAATTAATCGATTGTTGAAAGGATATGGTTTCACAAATTTTCAAATTCAGGAAGTTAAGGATAATAAAAACCATTACCAAATAGTTCGAGAAAATGGAGAGACGGCTAAAACAACATTAAGTGAAGGCGAAACTACCTTTATTACTTTCTTGTATTATATGCAGCTGATAAAAGGAAGTTTTCATCCTAATGGTATCACAGCCGACAGGGTATTGGTAATTGACGATCCTGTTTCAAGTTTAGATAGTGGCGTTTTGTTTGTAGTAAGTACCTTATTAAGAGATGTTTTTACAGATATACACACAAGGAAAGGTGCAATTAAACAGGTTATTCTACTTACTCATAATGTTTACTTTCATAAAGAAATTGCATTTTTGGATAAACATTGTAAATGGAGAAATAATGTAAAATATTTGGTACTTCGTAAGCGTGATAATGTATCTTCTATTCAAGACTATGGTGAACAAAACCCAATAAAAAGTTCATATGAACTTTTGTGGACTGAGCTTAGGAGCAAATCACAACATTCATGTGTTGTGATTCAGAATATAATGAGAAGGATTATTGAAAATTATTTCTTAATCTTAGGAGGAATAAGTCCAGAAGTGATTCTTGAAAAATTTAACAATTATGAAGAACGCGCAGTTTGTAGGTCTTTGTTAAGTTGGGTCAATGATGGTTCACACTCTTTACCCGATGATCTTTTCGTAGAAATATCAGATGATCAGTTAAATCGAAATATGGCAGTTTTCAAGGATATCTTTTATAAAATGGGACAAGAAGCCCATTATGAGATGATGATGCAGATGAAAGAAAAAGAAGATGAAAGTTGTATAAATAACGTGTAGTTATGCCAACAATAAAGAATGCTTTTGAACGACATAAAATATTGGATAGATGCTTTCGAGATAGAAGGCGAAAATATTATATTGACGATTTATTGGATATTGTCAATAAGGATATATTCTATCATTATGGAACGGAAATTTCTGAACGTACTTTACGAAATGATATTCGTTACATGATGGATAGTAATGGTTATTCTGCTCCTATTGTAAAAAAAATGAATGGTCATCGAGCTTATTACTATTATAGTGAAGCAGATTTTTCCATTTTAAAACTACCTATGAGTCAGAAAGAGATGATACAATTATCAGATACAATCCAGATGCTTAGTAGATTTAAGGGATTGCCAGATTGTAGTTGGATGGAAGAGGCCTTAGTACGATTTGAAGAAACATTTCATTTGAATAATCTCCCTAATGGAGTTGTATGCTTTGCGCAAAATCCTGATTTGAAAGGAATGAAATGGTTTTCTTTTATATATGACGCTATAATAAAGAAAGTCGTATTAAATATATCTTATAAGAAATTTCGTGGGAAGCCATATTTAAGAGAGATACACCCTTATCAATTAAGACAATATAATAATAGATGGTTCCTTATAGGGATGGATCCAAGTTTGACAAATAAGTTGCCTGTTGTAGTAATTCCAATTGACAGAATTCAAAATATCAAACAAGTAAATGAATTAATTTTTCAGGAATACCAAGGTATGGATTTAGACGACTATTTCAATCAGGTCGTTGGAGTATCTATTAATGTTGGGGCAAAAAGGGAGAAAATAATAATAAAAGCAGATTTCCCTGCGGCTGGATACATAGAATCCAAGCCTTTTCACAACAGTCAGATCATTGTGGAAAAGACTAATAATTATATAGTATTTGAACTCAACTTAATAACAAACTACGAGTTTGAAACTCAATTGCTGGGATACTTGGACGAGTGTATAATAGTAAAACCTGATAAATTAAGGCAAAAACTTATTGAGAGAGCAGAGAAAATCGTGTCAAAAAACAAATAAATTGCATTTGCATTTGATTTTTTTGAAAGAATGAAATTAGGTTGCAATGTTAAGACCTTTCTTTGCGATAAAGAAGTATAAGTTTAATCAAAAAAGTAGTATTATGCGTAAAACAGCAAAAGAAATTATTGTCGATGTTGAAGAACATCTTACAAAAAGTAACAAACGCTATTATTCAGATTTCTATGTAGGTATAACAAATGACATAGAAAGACGATTGTTCGTAGAACACAATGTAGAGAAAAAAAACAACTGGTGGATTTATCGTACCGCAACAAACAAAACTGCCGCACAGAGTGTTGAAGAATATTTTCTAAATAAAGGCATGAAAGGTGATACTGGTGGAGGAACGGATGATTCTATCTATGTCTATTGTTATGAAATAACGAATTTAACCAAAGAGTAAGTATTATGCAGTATACAGTATATGATCTTCACCAATGCAGTCGTGGTGAACGTGTTCAAGTAACATTACAAGGTAATGCAGCAAATGTTCGACTGATGGATAGTAGTAACTATAACAATTATAAAAACGGACGAAGGCATAGTTTTTATGGAGGACTTGTTAGAAGATCTCCAATTATATTGACAATTCCTAACTCTGGTCATTGGTATATTACAATTGATTTAGCTGGTTTAAGAGGTACTGTAAGGTCTTCTATACGTAAATTACCAGCTCCATTGCCAGAATATAGAGAGCCTGCATTGTCATCAGTTCCATCATTAGTTCGTAAGAATGTTCCTCCGACATTCGATTCAGAAGACTCCCAGCTTGAATACGATGTTTTTATTTCTCATGCATCTGAAGATAAAGAAGAGGTTGTGCGACCTCTTGCTCAAGCTCTCGTAACAAAAGGCTTAAAAGTATGGTATGATGAATTTGAACTAAAAATAGGTGATAGCCTCAGAAGAAAGATAGACCGTGGGTTAGCAAAAAGTCATTTCGGTATTGTTGTTTTGTCAAAATCGTTTATAAAAAAGGGATGGACTAATTATGAACTAGACGGAATTATTACAAAAGCTAATACTGGAGAACAGGTTTTACTTCCAATATGGCACGGCATAACCAAAAAGGAAGTGTTGGATTTTTCACCTTCTTTAGCTGATAAGGTTGCACGAAACACTGCTTCATATACAGTAGAGGAAATAGCTCAAGAAATCGCAGAGCTAATAAAAAATTAATCAATAGATTAAGGGTAAAATAGGATTTATTAAACTTATCTTAAAGTTGTTATATAATTATTTTAAGTCCAAAGTACAATAGCGTGTTCTTGGCTATATAATTCAAGAACAAAAAATAGGAGATATGCATATGGCCACAAACCCACCGGCAGGAGACGGACATCGAAATGGCGCAGTGAAAAAACGTTCTCAGGTTTATAATCCCAAAACAGAACAATGGGTAAAAAGGGATAAAGATACCGGACGTTTCATGGATGTCAAACAAGATGGTACGCCGTTTAAAGGTGTACGAAAAGAAAAGTGATTTAATGAGGACAAGTATTATACTTGCCCTCATTTTATTTTACACTACCTTTTACATTGGTTTTATCATTGATTCAACAAAAGCGATTTCTTCATTGCTCAGATGATATTTTGCAGAGAATTGATTATCTATTTCTAGTATGCTTTTGTTCCAATCAATATCGCTTAATGATGTGAAGTCTTGCAACGGAACAAAACGAAAAACATCTTGTGACACCTGCATAGTACCTCGACCAAAAAACAATAATGTCTTAAAAAAATTAGTGCAGATATATTTATAACAATTTTTCTGTTCAATCTCAGTATCAAAAGGGCCAATCAAAAGGAAAGTTTCTGTACAAACTGAGTTTTGTTCTCCTATGATGGTTTCAGGTGGATTAAAAGCATTTGTAGAATAACTGGTCGTAAAAAATAATTTATACTTGTTTACTGCTGCTTTGTTTTTTGTTATAATTTTAGGTGAAATATATCCAATCGTCCTTCTTGCTCCTCCTTTAACTCCTTTCACACCATAAATTTTTACGCTCCCATAGAAAGGCTCTGCTTGTAAATTAGACAGTGGATATCTTTCTGGTGAATTAAATAAATCCTTTCTGATTCCAAACGGCTGGGTTAATGAGACTATCTCCTTAAATAAGGAGCAATTTGTCGAAGTTTTAGCAATAATAGATTGACGACGGTTGTCACGTATAACGATATCAGAATTCCCATCGGATAAGAATCTTGTAGATACAAAAAACTCTTTATTCGTTGAAATATAAGTGTAACGCAACTTGCCATTGTGCTTATTACTCCAAAGGAAATAGCAGATTCCACCATCTATATGCTGCCCGTTAAAGCATTCGCCAGAATCCTCATAATCATAGATGGATGCAATATGTTTATCTTCCATCATTTCTTTTCTGAATGGTTTAAGTACTGCTTTTCCTCCAATCATCCATTTTGAAGGCATAATCAGGGAAAAGTATTCAGGTCTGATCTGTTTTGCTATCCGTACAAATATTTGGTATATAGGATTTGCAGCATCGTCAGATGCACCGCTTCCATCATTGATTTGGTATGGAGGATTACCGACTATAGCATTAATCTTCATGTCTTTGCCTATTAAGTCATGCACTTTTTTAATGAATAATTCTGATTGATTCTTTATTTTGTTGATAAGATCTTCCGGAGCCCACATATTTGTCTTTGCTTTACGGAATCCGGCAAGCGTACGCTTGGTAATGCTCTTAGCCATTGGAGTCTTACAGATGACAAAGATGTTTTCCGCTATGACCTTGTCCCATACAGTCTGCTGCTCCTCTACCGTTTCTACAGCGAACAGAGAAGCCTTTACCCTTGCCCGGTAAATGCCGTATGCCACATAGAGCGGATAAAGTCCGGATTTGGAATTGATTTCCAGAATACGGGATTCAGGGGAGAAAACTTCTGCGGTAACCCCTCCTTTATCTATAAACCGTGGTTCAGATATTACATTCTGATACTCTGTGTCATAGAAGTTATAGCCTCCCAGACAGTCGCCGAGGTGCATGTTTACTACACGCCACGGAGTAAGCACCGTTTCCTTGTCCGGATTGCGGAAAGTACTGAAGATGTCCGTAATACGTTCTATTCGTTCCTCAATACTCAGTTTGTCCGCAGCACGGGCCATCGCGCGGATTCGTTTTCCGGCAGCACAGAATATTTCTGGATCATAATATTTCTTGAAGCTGTTGAATTTCTGCTTGGTCACTCCCTTGGGCATGAACTCTTCCCACGACTGTGGGTCAATAAGTGAGGCGAAATTATCAATCGTGATTTCCTGATTCTCATCACTCAGTTCCGCACCATAAATCAACAGGGGCATACGGATGGAGATGCCTCGGAGTATGGAAATGGCCGCTTCCCTGTTCTTGGTCTTCTTTTTCAGTTCTTCCAGCCGTTTCAGTTCTTCCTCCGTAAGTTCCTTCTTGGGTTTCTTTTCCAGCTTCTCCTTTTCCTCGTATTCCTCATTGTTCAGGCCTTGACTGTTGATGTCCACCTGGTTGGTCTTTGGCATAGCTTTGGTCTGGCCGATAATCTTTTTCAGGGCATCGAATTCCTGTAGTTCCAGATCATCCAGTTTCATCAGCTCATCGTTATACAGACTGTTGTCTTCAAACCCGTTACGGACGACACGTTCCACATATACCCGTTTCAACTGTTCCAACATACGGGGTACATCAAAGCGGTTCATCTGTGAGCCCTCTATGGATATGATGGGACAGAAATTGATAAACTCACCCATAGCCTTACGGTCGCTTTGTGAAGTTTTTCCGGCTTTGGACGATATTTTGGCTGTTTCAGCAATCACTTTCAGGGTACGGTCAGGAGCAAAATCAAAAACATAGCACTGCTCCTTCATCCGTCCGTTGATGGTTGCCGGTGTCTGTACGCGGAAGATGGTCTGCATATAACTGGATGCGGCTGTATTATAGGAACCGGACAGCATGAACACGGCAGTCCATGCCTTTACACTTACTCCAGTCGTCAGCCGTCCACAAGAGAGGGTAATGGTCCGTGTAGCATCCGGATCTTTTCCGATAGCCTGTTCCACGGCTTCCAGGGCATCACGGCTCTCCTCGTCCTGATCACCGTCACCGGCTACATTGACCACCTTGAAATGCTGGAACACCGGATGTGCTTGAAGCATGGCACTCAGTGCCCGTGCTTCCTTCACGCCAGGCACCATCCAGAGGGTATGGCGGAAAATATTCCGGTATTCCTCGTTGGCATATGGATAAAGGCTGTTCTTGTCCTCCTTGGTAAGAAGATTCAAAAAAGCCTGCACGTCTTTTTCATGACAGAAACTGCCGGATTCATTGACCCGGAAAAACTCCTTGAAATTAAAGGCGACATCTTCATCAACAAATTCATGAAGCAACCGTCCCAAATCGTAAGTATAGATATTGAGTGTTGGCAGTGAGGCATACGGATTGGGGTCACCAAAATGGAGTTCGTCCCAGCTCATCTTGGCCCGCTGTTCCATCACATAGTCCCATGTATAGATTTCATCCTCTTTGAAATCATCCAGCAGGTTGAATGGAGTACCTGACAGGCGCAATACTTTAGTCTGTTCCTTGACCAGCTCTCCCATAACCGCTTTACCCAGTTCGGTCTGGGTGCCTTCGTGCGCTTCATCAACGATAATTAGGTCCCAATCGGTAGCAAACACTTCGTTGTTTTTGTCGAAATTACCGCCCACAAGTTCAGAGCCGCGCAAATCCTGCATGGATGCGAAATAAACATAATGCAATCCGTGATTTTCTGCCCGCCGTTCAAGACTGCCAAAATTTTCGCCGTTGTTCTTGGAACCGTATGCAAAATCCTTGCGGTCGTAAAATATCTTACAGAAATCCTCAAACCATCCGGCATCCACTACAGGACGATGAGTTAGAATCAGGGTACGCTGAAACTCCATATCCTTGACAACCTCCAGAGCAGAAAGGGTCTTTCCGAAACGCATCTTTGCGTTCCAGAGCATCTGGTTGCCTTTCTTAAACTGTTTCTTGGTCTTGTTGATGGCTTCCTGTTGTTCCGGGCGGAATACAATTGGAGAATACTCCTGGGTAACTTCGGCAGATGAAAGGGAACTCCGGCTTTCCTTGACAGCCGCAATAGCACGCTTGACTGTTTCCAGATCGGTGATGAACCATTCATTGGCCTTATTGACTGTATCGAATACTTTCTTTTTGATACCGGAGCGTTCCAAGACATTGTGTACCTCCTTGTCGTTGAATGAACGGAGTCCGCCACGGTTGTAAACGGTCAGTTCTGTATAAAGCAAATCATATGCGATACCTGCCGTCTGTGTATATTGGTTGATACGCTTTCTTGCCGCTTCATTGAGCGCCTTGCTGTTAGGAGACAGACCGAACACGTTTTCATCCTCACAGGTTGCCTCGCCAATCTTCAGGCATCCACGGTGCGCCGCATCATTGATACGGAACACATAGATTAGTTTTAGTTTCAGGGACGATGTGAATCTCATGCTTCTTCATTTATGAGGTCGATAAATCGGATTCGTTTCCCCTTTTTGCCTGTTGTCTTGTCTGTAGCCCGCCAGTCCTTGATAATGCAGTAAATGCCATTGTGCTTGGTCAGGTCATTTTTCAGACAGCCTTCGCACGGCTCCCGTCTTTCAATCGTACCGAACAGACTTGGTTCCATCCGCACACGTTCTCCGCAACTGTCCGGAACAACACCTTTCAGTCCGTCCATCTGCCATACATTCCAGGAGATGATATAGGCTATATGGTTGATGGATTTAATTTGCGGATCTTTACCGAACTTGTTCCGGTAATATTCGATGAAGGATAAGAGAAGGGCTTCACGGGCAAGAAGAAGACTGTCGCCCTGCCATTCATAGGCATAGATGCTTCTGTAAGCATCCTTGGCTGCCTCCAGCCATTCACGCGTTGTCGTAGTATTCTCACTGACAATACGGAGCTTACGGTCAAGCAGGCCGATACGTTTCTCCACAGGAATGAATGTTCCGGTAGTCGTATCATACCGGCTTACCAGATAAGGAGCTTCTCCACAGGTAATTTCCAACCGGTTTTCCCGTACATAGTCTTTCCATGTCCTGCCTTCAGGAAAAGCAATTTTATCAGGATTGATTTCCCATGAATGTGTACCGTCTTTAGATGTCACTTCATGGTTGAATACATCCTTTCTGCCAAACCAGGCTTCATCGATAAGGTTGTTCTGGGCATTACATATCCAGGACGGAGTAAATACCTCCGCCATTTCCCGGGAACGTGTGCTTTGGGTATCCCTGTGTTTCAGGACACGGGGCATGACCACATGCCCGTTCTCTCCGGTTATCAACTCTGGGAGAATCTGTGACCCGTATTCATAACCTTTGCCGAGCTGTTCATAATCGGAAGTAGCCCAGAATATATTACACTGTTTTCCTTCCTTACTCGTCGTATGATCTTTGAGCAAGGTATTCAGTAAGTCGGGTGAAAGTTCTTTCAGCTTGTTCTCCTGTATGTCGGCTTCTCCGTTCGTTTTCTCCATCTTCTTTCTGTGCGTAAAGGGGATGAGAAAGTCCCGGTGTCTGCGTCTTTCTTAGACAGAGGGAGATTTCAGGCTATAAGGTTGATTTGCTGATGAATTATATGTAGAATTGCTAAACAACAGTTGAAATTCAATGACTTCCGGATGAAAATCCAACGGCCGGAATTGCAGGATTTTCAATAAAATGTATAACTTTGCGCAAGAGTGAGTCCCTCTGTCTAAGAAATGAATGCTTTTGCTAAACGTTCTCCAATCCTACAGACTTTTCAGAATTTGTGCATTAGCTTTGTCCACTACGGAATTGTCTAATGAGGCCAGATAAATTTGTGTGGTTGCCTCGGAATCATGTCCCATTCCTTCACTGATAACCGAAATCGGAATGTTCTTGCCTTTGGCTGCGCTTGCCCATGAATGACGGGCACAGTACATGCTAAGAGGAACGGATATATCGGCCAGTCTGGCTATTTCTTTCAGGTTCCTGTTTATTCCGGACATGACATTCCTGTAATGCCTGTGCGTATCCTTAAAAGGATATTTCAATACCGGCAAAAGATAAGGACTGAGACTGTCTTCCGGATATTTGCCGACAATCTCCTGCATACATTTTTCCCACCTGATAACCAGCTGCTGCCCGGTCTTTCGTCTGCGATATGATAAGAATCCGTTCTGAAGATCTTTCTTTTTCAGGTGAGCCATATCTATGAACGACATGCCACGGGTATAGAAGCTGAACAGGAACATGTCCCTTGCAAATTCCAGATTAGGCTGTAAGGACAGATTCAGATTCTTCATACGCTTGATGGCAGATAAGGGAACGGCACGCTTGACGGTCTTGTCCACTCCCGTATAGACATGCCTGAAAGGATTGCGCTGTTCCATCAGTTCCTTTTCCAGGGCACGGTTATATACCGCCCGAAGGATACGCATGTAGAATGAACTGGTATTCCGTATGGCCCCTTTCCCATGAAGGTAGGCTTCATAAAGCTGCATCAAATCTGAATCAATTTCGGACAGCAGAACATCCCTTTCCCCTCTGAACTGCATGAAACTTTTCAGGGTGCAGGAATAATTTTCAGCCGTGCGTATCTTGCCCATTTGTTTGAGACGGGCTATGATGCCCTGCATAAAGTTGAACAGCGACTGTCCCTCTGTATTGTTTTGAAAAGAAGCGACAATATCATCTGCCGTATATGCAGCTTTCCGGTTATCCAGTTGGCGGATAATCATGTCCAGTCGTTTCAAGTCCCATTCCATGCGTTCCTGCAAGGAAAGAAGCAGATTGCTTCGTTCCGAACTAACAACAATGATACAGCTTCCAGCTTCGTTCCATTCATCCGTAAATATCCGGTAATCCGTCTTTAACTGACGGATTACACGGTTCTGGATAATCTGATAATAGATGGTTCCTTCCTTTCCCTCTATGGTGGAAGGTCTGAATTTTACTTTGACACTGGCCATGGGCTTACTTTTTAGGTCCGTCCGTAATAGACTTGTCCTTGATGGACTTCGCCTTGCTGTCCAGTTCTCTCGCGGCCTGTTCTTTCAGCCGTGCCTGCTCGGTCAGTGAGGCCTGTCTCCGTACCGCTTCCTCGTAGGCTTCCACGTCCTCATGCATCTGTCCGATCCGTTCGTTATCCCGGTTCGGCCTAAAGAGATTCTCTAGTTCCACAAGTTGCTCGGGAGTAGCCTCTCCTTTCATCTTGACATAACGGTACTTCAGATCATTATCGGCTTGTTCGTTATCTGTTCTCGCCGAAAAATAGAGCGCCACGGACAGGGCCACGATTGCCGCGAACATCACGGAAAAACTCCCAAGGATGTACGGGGATTCCAAGCTCAGGCTGAAATGATGGTTGATGTTGCTTGTCTTGACGGCATTCTTTCTGATTGTGTCATTGGTCTCACAAAACAGGTTTTCCACTTTCTCCTGGTTCTGCCGCTGTTCATTACGCATTTCCGACAAGACCTGCCCAAGTCTTTCCTGTGATGAGTTTTTCCTATCCATGGAAACCATATCGTTCTTGATGGCGGCAAGGCCTTCGTATACGCGAGCCAACAATTTGCGAAATGTCTCATGACCTTTCCGGACTTCATTCAGCACGGACTCATCCGGCGTATTATTAACTGTCGGGCTGTTGCCTTCCGGCGAGGGGACGGACAACCCGTTGATTTTGTCCTCGATTCTTTCCAGGCATCCGAAGATGCTCTCGATACATTCTTCCATTTTCATATTCCTGCAATTTTAATGTTCATGAATAATTTGAATGGGAAAGGACGGACTACAATCCGAAACCTTTCCTTTTTTGTCTCTTTTTCCTGCGTCTGCGCAAGAGTTCTTCCTGAGGTAACGGCTCTTCGGGAGCGGTGCCGCTTGTCGGGCTGAACAGTCCCGGTCCCGTGCTTTCGAGAAGATGCCCTCCGTCCGGTATCCTTTGCTGCACCTTACGTTCGGATTCTTGTTGGGATTCCGAAGTCTTCCAACCCAGCCGGGCATTCAGTCTGGCAAAGCTGAACTCCCGGCTGATCTGTGAAGCCTTGAAGGTCTGCCCGTCCTTGGTGAACCGGATTCCCTGTATGTCCTCCGGCTTTTTTATCTCCCTGGTACGCTTTACAAATTCCAGCCTGATGCCCCGACGAAGCAGGTAATCATTGAACTCTTTCCATGTTTCGGAGTGCTTCAAAGCTGCCTTGACGGCATTGAAGATTTCGTATTTCACACGTTCCGAAGCATGGAGTTTCTCCACGTTAGTCTTGCCCTTTCCCTCGGCGTATGTCAGCCCGTACTTATCCTTAAGCAGTTTTGTGGCAATTTCATTACGCTTGTAATTGCCTTGGGAAGAGATTACCTTGCCGTCATATCCTATGCGGTTGTAAACCAAGTGACAGTGCGGATTGTCTGTGTTATGGTGTCTTACCAGAATAAACTGAGTATTTTTTATCCCTATCAGTTCCATGTATTCCCGGACTATTTTAGCCATAAATTCATCCGTAAGTAAGGCCTTATCCTCAGGCTTGAAGCTCAATGCAATGTGTCCGACAGGCTGTTTTATCTTCGGATTAAGCTCACACTGGTAGTTGAAACTGTCCGTTATTTCCCGGATATTTCCTAGCAATACGCCATCTGAGTCAATGATTGCCGCGTTGTCCTTGCCCATCACGTAGCGGATACAGCCGCCGAAGGATTTCCCTTTCTTGATCTTGCCAATCATGACGGCCTCCTTTCTCCGTGCCTGTACCGGACTATAATCTCCTTGAGTTTCTGTAGGAGTTCTATCACCGTCCTTTGAGTACGGTGGAATCCGGTCTGATGGGACAGCCGGGTCAGCTGGTTCAGGTTGTTCGCCATACCCGTAAGGCTGCGTATGAAGGCAGTCTCCTCGGCAGAGTGCCTGGCCGTTATCGTCGTCTCAAAAGCTGATACGCGGAGGTATTCCGCCAGCGTAAGGTTGGCCTGTCTGCTGCGTCGGCATAGCCGCTCGTAGTCTATCTTCGAGAATTTCACTGTAACGGCTTTGCTGAGTTTGCACACTCCGCTTACTTTGGGGCGTCCCCTCGGTCTGTTTTTCTTTCTGTCATTCATATTTTCTTCCTTTGATTTCTGATTATTCTTTTTCTCACAATCTGCGACCACCGGGAGCGGATTGCCTCCACTCTTCGGGAGTGGAGCGAGGTTTTTCGGGATGCCCGAAAGATAACCTCGCTAACTCCCAAAACTGAAGTTTTGTCCGTTACCCCCTCAGGTCGGCTACTGACTGTCTGAATACTGTAATGACTGGAGTCAGTAAGCAAGTCTGTCGTTCCGGAAAATGTCACAGTTTTCTCCACTGCTCGAAGTCTTCCGAGTAGATTTCAAGATGCTGCCGGGCAATATTCTCAAGCAGTCCGGAAACACTCATTTTGCGTCCTCCCAGCCTACGGACAAACTCGTCCAGCCTGTCACGTACCTCGCCGCTAACAAACACGGGCTTGCGGTCTTCGATTCTCGGGACCTGAAGAAAGGCCTTCCGGTATTCGTCCAGAGAAAGTTTCCTCTGCCTGGTGCTTATACGACGCTGAGACGCTGGAAAGGCTTCCTCTCTTCCTGTTGGCGGTTGCCGGGTCTCGGATGGAACTTCTATTTGTTCTACAGACTTTGCCTGTTCTCTATTTCCGGTATCATTCAAGGATGATTCCAGGGCAGTTTCAATGCTGCCATCTGACGGGAGTATGAGTGACATATCCGTACCTGTCATAGCCTCCCATTCTTCTTTGGTCAATTTCTTTTTTGTTACCATACATTTTTGATTTTAATCGGTTTACTCACTGGTCTCGGTGCGCACCTTGACTCGTTGTTGTGAGCAAAGGAAATGTGTATAGTGAACAGAATCAAGCAAATGGAGATACCGTGGCAATTATGTAACCTCGTGCACTATACCGATTGGGCGGTCGGTGCTACCTGCTGTGATTTGTCGGAGTGATCTCTCCATACCGGATTGTTCAAGCGGATTCCGTTTATGAAGAAGGCTCATTGTATGCGGTTGATATGTAACATGATGTCATTCCGGGCAACGCATCGTCACCGGTCTGAAAATCCATTGCAGTGTGATTTCTACTGCTTTTATTTGCAGTGGGAACAGAATAAAACAGTCACATTTCCAGCCGAGAATAGGACAATGAGACATGATGGAATATCGGCGGTAAAAGACCTGTTCTGTTACGGAATTTTGAATATATGTTTAACTAGAAAATAATGAAGACAATGGAAATCATCAGCTTTGAAAAGAGGACTTTCGAGGAGATTGCCGCCAAGCTGGATTGCTTCGTGCAGCGGGTGGAAAGTCTGTGTCGTGAACACGGCGGAAAGGAAACAGGTGAATGGATGGACAACCACGAGGTCTGCCGCAGGTTGCGTATCAGTCCGAGAACCTTGCAGACCCTGAGGGATAACGGGACGCTTGCCTTTACAAAAATCGGAAACCGGACTTATTACCGTCCCGATGATGTGGAGCGTGTGGTCGGAAATGTGGAGGAGAAACGTAAGGAAGCCCGCTGGAAAGGCAAGACTATTTGAACGAGTTTCAAGAATAATGTATAACCCAATATCAAACGCGTATGGGTAATGAAATCAGAGAAAAGGACCACGAGTGGGTAAAGACGTTCCACTCGAATTTCGACAGGCTGTTAGCCCTGCTTGAAAAGTTATTGGAAAAGCGGCAACCGTCCGCCTATGGCGATGAACTGCTGACAGACAAGGAAGTGGCATACCTGCTGAAAGTAAGCCGGAGAACCTTACAGGACTACCGCAACAACGGCATTCTGCCTTACACACAGGTAGGTGGCAAGATTCTCTACCGGGCTTCCGACATAGAAAAGACACTGATGAAAGGGTACAAGGAGGCGTACAGATACAAAAGAAGCTGACACGCCAAACGCTCCACAAAGGACACATAGGGATTTTGATTTTTCTGGAGGGAGCGCAGTTGACCGCCTGCCCATTTTATGTGTGTTTCTAAAAAACAGCCTTTTCAAATGATAAAATAACAGCATATAGAATTAGGTCCTATTTGAACCAATCTATATGCTGTTTTGTCTTTTTTTCTGACTTTTCCGTCAGTCGCTTGTTTCCGCTGCCGTCGGCGTCCATTGTACAGACGTGAAAGGGAAAAGGTTTTCGGGCTGAATACGCTCTGAAAGAGGAAGATTCTGCCCGAAACGGCATAGCCGCCAGACCTTTTCGCTTTCAATAGAGTCTGTACTAACTTCTATGGGCGGCGAGGAAATGGGCGACTGATAGAAAAATAAGGTCTATTACTTGTAATAATAAACTAATTATTATAACTTTAACCCTCATTCAATCAAAAACACACTCTTATATTATGAATAAAAAGAATTTTGCATTATTAGCAGTTCTATATGATACAGAAGGGGCTGATTTATATCACGATATTTATTTTCCAATAATAAAGTATGTTTTAGCCACTAAATGTACCCAACAAATAGATACGGCTAAATTTTATGATATTACTGAATTGCAGGATAATATAATGGCCACATTTGGAATAAAAATGCCATTAATTGTTCTAAAACAATGCATTCAGGCTATAAGCAGAGCTAATTCAGATTTCAATATTACGACTTACGAAAATGGACAGCAATTTCAAATAAAAAGAATATGGGATATTTCTATAAATGAAAATGTTGATACGAAAATGGATCAAGTAATTAAATGCTTTGACCAGTTGGAATCTGAATTTAAAATATATTTACAAGACAAATTAATTGAATCAGATAAATCTTTTTTAGATTTCTTTATCGATAACACTGAAGATTTATTCAAATACTTGAACAATTTAGATTCAGCGACATCAGTAAATGAAAATTATCTTCACATAGTGCGTTTTCTCTTAGAGTTGAGGGAAAATAAAATAGAACTATTTAATATAGCTAATGACATTTTTTGGGGATCATGTGTAGCTGCATTCCTAAAAAGAGAAGTGGATTTAAATATTCGACCAACAAATAGTATAGACTATTATTTAGATTCATCTCTTGTCATGGCCATTCTGGATTTTGATAGTGAGGCTAATGTTATTTATGCTAAAGAACTTCTAGAAATAATATTAAACTCAGGGAATAGAGCTATTGTCAATACAATGACGGTGAAGGAAATAGATTCTATTCTATATGCTGTGGAAAAAGCTCAGGCTCCTAATCCAAATACAGCAATTGCTGAAGCTTACTATAGAAGAAATTTATCTTCAAGTAAAATATTATCATTAAGAAATAAGTTAAGGACACTAATCGAAAATACAGGTATTATTATTCAAGGAGAATCTGATATCGAGTTAAATAATATCATAACTAGATATAAGAATAAACAATCTGTTAAAGAATTAGGAATACAGAGAAATCAGATAAATTCAGAAAATAATTTCCGTGAAATACATGACATATATATAAATGACTATATAATAAAAAAGAGAGGACATGTTCAATCACGAGAAAAAATTAATTGCATATTCGTATCACTAAATATTGATTTGATACAATTTATCAAACAAAATAATACTGGAACAAAATTTTCACCAATAATTCATCCAGCAAAAGTTGTTACTGAGCTATGGATTCATAGCTCTAAATCAACAATTGTAAGAAAAAAAGGTCTTATTGAAGTTATTTCTCGATGTATTGCATTAAACAATACAGATGTTCGACATAAATTAAGATTAGTATCAAAATACATCAATGAAGAAGAACTGTCTAAAGAGGATTATTCTGCTCTGTATTGTGCTTTAGTCAATCGTTCTCAAAAAGTTCTGAATGAAGTAGTTAAAATCTCAGATATAGGGGAAATTTCAGATGAAGAGAAACAAGAAAATATAAAAATAGCATCCTCAACCATTCATTTAGCTATAGAGGAACATGCGGAACGAATTAAACGGATGGAAACAATGGGAGAAAAATTAGAAGAGTTTTCATCTAGACTGCAAAAAACGACCCAAGAATTAGACTCTATAAAAGGTATGTTGGATAAGCAAGTTTCTATAAATAGTAGCAAGCAAGATGAAATAGAAAAACTTAAATTACAAATTGATAATAAAGAAAAAGAAAATCAAAACAGCTACAATGAGATTATAAAACTAAAACAAAAATTAAAGACAAAAGATAGAATTTCAGAAATCGAAAAATTGATAGAAAACCTTGATTCAAAAATTAAAGATCTCAATGAAGATAGAGAAAAATCATTATCTTTAGTTAAATTCTATATTCCTTTTTTTTCCGAAATATTGGCGATTATTGCATTAATAATAATAGCACCTCTCTCTATTTGCAATTTCGTAAGTGATATGTCTAACTTGGATATTACATACGAAAATTTATTGGGATATATTACAGGAAATAAACTACTAACATTAGGATTGGTTTTTTCTATAGTTACATTCATTTTGGGCCTTACTAGGATTCAGAATTTATTTATTTTATCACCTAAAATAAATAAATCAAGAATTATTAATGAACAAAATGAGTTTTGGAGTAATAGTCATCCTGAATTTCAGAAGCTAAAGGATCAAAGAAAAATACTTGAAGAAGAAATGGAACATTTAAAAACATTAATCTAATATTACAATATACAATACAGCGCCAGTATTTTAATATTACTGGCGCTGTATTGTAATTATTTTCTTATTAGTTTATCCATATCCTCTGAAATCTTGTCATCTGTAACTTTTGCGTATCCTTGTGTGGTTCTGATATTTGTATGGCCCATCATCTTTGAGATGCTTTCCATGGGAACCCCGGCAGAAACCATCAAGGTACCGAAAGTATGACGGCTTTGATGGTATGACAAGTTATGCTTGAACTGAAGCGAAAATCCCAATTCATGTATCTCAAACCAAATCATACTCCGTATGGGTAACGGGAAGATGGGCTTACTGTCATCTGTCGTATTATACAAGGAAATTATCTGCTCAGCTACCGGATGCAATGGTATAAATGACTCAACGCTTGTTTTCTTGCGGTATGTTCTGATATATTTTCGTCCTTCTGCAGTTGTACCTATATGATGCGGATAGAGATTGCGTACATCAACGTAAGCCAAACCGCAAAAACATGAAAATATAAAGGTTCTTCTTGCAAGTTCCTGTAGTGGATCCGGTTTTGGATGGCTCATTATCTCCTGAAGTTGATTCTTGCTTATATACATGAGCTTTGCAGGTGCCTTCTTCTCATATTTTATATCATCCAAAGGATTATATCTCAAAATTCCGTTATCCACGGCAAGATAAACCAGACGTTTCAGCCAGCAAAGACAATGGTTACGGTATGATGGCTTATGAGGGTAATTTGTTTTCAGATACAAAATGAAATTGGTGCCAAACTCTTCGGCAATATCTGTAAAAAGCATGTCCTCCTTGCCCAGAGAACGGATGTATTCCCCCAGATAGTAATGATACATTTTTGATTGCCTGTAACTGGAGGTTGAATCTACTTGAATGGAACGGATTTTCAGATTTTCCCGTTCCACCTCTCCTGCCTGTAATATGAATTTCGGGATGTCGACTGCTCCGGTCATGGCTGTTTTCAGCAGCTCTGCACTGATGACACCGTTTACTTTCAACAGTTCAGCATAAGTTTCATCTATTCGTTTTTTATACTCGCAAAGCATCTCGTTCTGTCTGTTGTTCTTGACTTCCCCTTTCTTGCTGTTCCACTCTTCCGGCTGGCAATACAACCCGGTCGATAATACAACAGCCTTTCCGTCTATTGTAATACGACACATGATTGATGTAGTCCCGTCAGATTTGACTTTATTGCGGTTTATATAATACAGTTGCTTATATGTACTTCTCATGATTCTTTCATTCTTGATTTATAATACCAGTTTCATATCACTCGTTGCCTCGATGAATTTGTCCATATCCTCGAAAAGTTTTTTAGGAGTTACCCTTGCATAAAGCTGGGTAGTTGTCAGATTGGTATGGCCCAGCATTTTGCTGATTGTTTCGATGGGGACACCAGCTTCAAGGGTTATCAGACTTCCGAAGGTATGTCTTCCCATATGATAGACCAAATCACAGCTTATGCCAGCCAGATCCCGTAAACCTTTCATGTGGCGTCTCATATTGGGATGGTGTATCATCGGGAAAAGCTCTTTCCTGTCATCCGAACGATATTTTTCTATAAGAGAGATAGCCTCCGGCAGCAATTTGACGCGGGCCAGATATTCATTCTTCTTTCTCAGATACTTTAACCATAAGTCGCCTTTATCGTCCTTGTATATATTATCTCTAGTGATTGAAACTGCATCCGCATACGGAACTCCTGTATAACAGGCAAAGAGAAACAAATCCCTGGCTATATTATGAGTGATTCTTTCCGGTGGTATCACAACATCACGAATCTTTTCAAAATCCTCACGACTCAAAGCCCGTGGTGGTTTCCTGTTCTCTTGGGGTAGTTTGAAATTCACAAAATAACGCTTCTCTGCATGTCCTTCCTTGAATGCCATCCGACAGATTTTCTTCAGGATTGCCAGATAATGTCTTGCCGTATCTACCGCAAGCCCTTTGTCCTTCAGTATATAATCCTGAAACTCCCATGGGATGTGTTCATTCAACTGTCCAAAAGCAACATCACTTGTCTTGAAGCGTTTTTGAATAAATTCACCAAGATACCTACGGGTGTAAATGTATGTTGACATGGAGCTTTTCGCCACATCAATACCGATTCTTGAGCGCATATCCTCTATATGCATATCAAGCCGTTTCAACAGAGTCATCTGGGTTTCTACACTTCCCTGCAAAAGCTCTTTGACAACAGTTGCGTCAAAATCAATCTTACGTTCAACAAGTGAATCAAATGCAGAATTGACCGAAAGCAAGAGCCGGTCAATTTTTGCATTAACATCAACGGCTTCTTTACTCTTTCCATTCAGTCGGCTCTCTCTTGGATTCCATAACTCCGGAGTACATGACAGCTTACAACTGAATTGCGCCATCGTGTTGTTTACTGTTATTCGCCCCATTATCGGAGCCTTTCCGAATTTGTCTAGACCGCTCTTTTTCAGGTAGAGCAACACCTTGAATTTTTCTACTTTCATACGCTTATTTTTTAATGGCAAAATTACCTATTTTATAAGCGCTCTTTGATATGCAAAATGCTGACAAACAGTGAATAATAGGCTCTGTGACAGTTTCTTCACTGTTCTGCCTGTTACCTATTCGGTTCAGGTAACTAGGCAGCTAACATTCTGGTAACTGAACACCTGCAATAACCTGTCCATTTTTGCTTTCCATTATTTCAGCAAAAAACAGAACTTTTGCTCATATTCAACCAATTACGTTTTCCTTTCTTATCTCTTCATCTGCTTGCTTCTTGTATTCTGTTCCACTGCTTCAGGCACTCATACGCAGTCATACAAATATCTTTAGGCACAGACATCTATACGATTTCAAAAATGCTTACACATAAGAATGTTACGACCACACAAATTTATGCAGATTTGGTCAATTCCAAGAAACGTGAAACAGCAAACAAAATCTCTTTAAAAGAATAAAACTATCGTTTTAAATCATTATAAATTCGTATTATCCGTCAATCACAACAAATCAAATTGATTACATAACAATCCGTGTTTGACCTTTATACTAAATTCAATCATCTTAAAAAAATAAATACAATGAGAAAAGAACCTATCACTTTTGACAATCTTCCACAAGCAGTAAGCTACTTAACGGAACAAGTAGAGAAAATTTACCAGTTACTAATGACTATGCAGCCACAAAAAGATGACCCTAAACATAAATTAGTAGACATTGATAAAGCCTGTCAGATAGTCCAAAAGGCAAAGCCTACAATTTATAGACTAGTTCGCACAGGCCTTATTCCGGTTTACAAACGAGGTAAGAAGCTATATTTCTATGAAGACGAACTACTTAAATGGATAGAGACTGGAAAGAAACAAAATCAGCCTCTTACTTATCAAGAACAGTCCGAACAAATACTTCGAGGTATCAGACATAAACCTAAAAATGGATTTAATATATGATGTGTATATTTACGAACGTAAGTCATTGTAAAATATGTTCACTATTTTCTTTACTGGAAAGCATATTTAGTACAAAAATCATAAAGTGAAATTTATGATTTTTGAATATTTCCCTGTACAAAGATACCACACCCATAAATATTTGTGGTATTTTTGTACAGATTCAGATGACAAGCAATGAAGAAACTTAATTCATACATATCATCTGCTGACATGAAGGAAAAAGGACGTGCTGCTTATTACAAAATGTTGGAAAGTGTACGCCAAGGCGAACTGATACAGATTCGATGAGGGTTGTATGCCAACATTGACCAACTTTCAAACAGCATGATTGACATAGAAGCGATTATACCAGGTGGAATCCTTTGCTCCTGGTCTGCATGGAGCATACACCAGCTTACGACTACTATGCCTCAAGCCTATCATATAGCCATAAAAAGGGACCGAAAAGTAGTAAAACCTTCATTTCCCTCAATAGAGCTTCACCACTATACAGCTTCTATACTGGAGATTGGTGTAAGCAAAATGTTTTTGGAGGGTTACAATATCAGGATCTACGACATAGAACGATGCGTATGTGATGCCATTAAGTTTAGGAATAAGATAGGTATGGATGTATGCTCAGAAATCATAGATAACTATCTTGTACGACCAGAACGAAATATAAGTAAACTACTGGATTATGCCAAACAACTTCGAGTGGGCACAATCCTTGAGGATTATTTGCAAGTTAAACTATGAGTGAGGAACAAAATAAAAATTACGGAAAATCAATCTGTACAAAGATTTACCTTACTCAGAAGTTGTAGCATTCATTCTGCAAATGCTTCTCCCGTATTGGAAAAACATACCACATGAATAATATAGACTATAACATATATGAATTTCCGGAATGCAAGTCCATCATCATTTCTGGAGATATTCACGGAGATTTCAATTTTCTCGTGAACAAAATGTGCATGCAATATAAGATGGAAAATACGCTTCTCATTGTAGCTGGAGACTGCGGATTTGGTTTTGAAAACAGAGGCTATTATGAAAATATTGTCAAGAAGAACGCCAAGCGTATGAATGAGGCGAACAACTGGATTTTTTTCGTCAGAGGTAATCACGACAATCCTGCCTATTTCGACGGTTGTACGTTCAAGTATAAAAGGTTTATTGCCATTCCAGACTATTCCATCGTAAAAGCGTGTGGACACACATTACTCTGCATTGGAGGAGCAATATCCATTGACCGCTCATACAGAATTAACGCATGGGAACAACTACAGAAGAAGTGCCATAAATCATCTCAAGATTTAAGTAAAGGAATTTATGAAAGGAACTATTATTGGCCAAATGAAAAGCCTGTTTTCAATGTTGAATTGCTAAAAAGAATAATGGTAGAACAGATTATCGACACTGTTATAACTCATACTTCACCGTCATTCTGTGAATTACAAAATAAGAACGGGCTTTACAGATGGGCCAACGATGATACACAACTGATAGTAGATGTTCAGCAAGAACGGAATACCATGGATTCTATCTATCATATGCTCAAAGAGAACAAAAATATTACCCATTGGTGCTATGGACACTTTCACCAAAGTTGGCATAGCAACATTGATGGGATTCTATTTAAAATGCTTGACATTATGGAGTTCTACGAAATAAGATAATATTTTGCCTTATAGCAAAATAAGACTTCATATGCCAGGGCTTTCCAGAGTATTGGCTGCCGCTTATTTGTAGAATCACATACCTTTGGCGGTTATTTTGCCCTAAATATTTCGTCCATTATAAGCTTCAGCCCTATCCAAACCTTTCACCAGCCATTAAGAACCAGAGGATGTAATAATATCAACAGTGTCACCCCCTATATAGAAGTAGTAGCGTATTGCAGAATCATCACGATGCATATTTACATCTTTTCTATATTCAATTTTACAATTCTTTTGCAGGTAATTTTTCTCTCCAAACATAAGTTCCTCCAGCTGTGATGAATGATATGTCATAGATTCAACAGACTTTCCAAAAATCTGTGTGGCTATATTTTCTAGATTATCTTTGTCACTGTTTTTATTGACATACCAAAAGTTCTGCGGGGCTTTGCATGAGTTGTCAGGATAAAGGACTACCAGACAGTCCTTTGCTCGGCTGGTGGCAACGTTCATAAGATAGAACTTATTAACCATAATGCCATTAGCTGGATTCATGTTAGCGTTAGGGGGATTGAGAACAAGAATCACTATATCGAACTCATCGCCTTGGAATTGATGAACGGTATTTACTTCTACTTCCAATCCACAGTTTCGGGATAATCCATCTTTTTCAATTATTTCTTTCAATAGTAGTTTCTGACCGACATAGGGAGTAATGATTCCAACTTTAAGTCCAGTATGATTTTTTTCTTCTCTGTATTTTGCAAACAGATGCTGCAAAAACTCAACAACAATAAGAGCGGAGTATATGTTATAGTTACTTCCTCGGAGTTTCTCAAGATCGGTTATATATGGTGTAGGTTCTGGAGCATTCCAATGATGTTCCGTTATTGGGAATCTTACAAAAGATAAAGGCTGTTGAAAAATAGGTAATGCTCCTTTAGGAATGTCCATATTGCAATGGTCATTCCTCTGAGGCTCTATTTGGTCGTTATATGCGAATCTGCCAGTGAGAAGTGCCAATGATTTCACACTACGGTATTGTTTACGTAATAGTGTAATCTTAATTTTATCTCTTACAGGTTCACTGAGTTTTGAAACATCATCAGAAAATTCTTTAAGGCCAATAAACGAAAAGAAATTGAATTCGTCAAGATCCGCTTTCTCTAGTATAAATGGATCCAAATTGGTAATCGCCGGCAATTGTAACGGGTCGCCGGCAATGAGAAAGCGACATCTGGAATTATTCATTCTTCCTTTGATCAAAGCCAGAAGCACATAATCGAGTGTCACCATGGAAGCTTCGTCTATAATTATTATATCCCATGGATGGTCGTGAATATCCGTTAATGGGTCAGAGAAATAATGAATGGTACAGGCAATAATATTGGCTCCTTCCTTATTGCAGGAATTAGTAACTTCAAGCCCTTGTGAAATAATTTGGTCAATCACTTCATTATTGTATGAGCTAGTAGTATTGACAGACCTTAGAACATCGCATCCGGCCTCTCTTATTTTCAATGCGACCACGTCGGATGAATGATGGGTAGGAGTTAGAACCAGCACTTGAGCATCATGATTATTTTTCAGTTCCTCATTTACCCTTTGGGCAATATATGTTGTTTTGCCCGTACCGGGAGGTCCGAACAGAACTTCTATATTCTCTGAAAGAATTGAACGCAGATCGGCGTCATGGTCAAATTCTATAGACTCCAGGGCACTCTTAAGTCGGTTTATAAGAATCTCAATGTCGTCCTTTTTATTAGCTTCAACATATTTCATTCGAAGATTCAGAATCTCATTCAGCCAATCAAGAGTAAAGGGCCGTGTAGTCTCAAGCTTTTCTTTCTGTTCCTGGATTTCTTTCTCAAGTTGAAAGCCTTCCAATACATTTTTCTCCTTTAGATAGTCGATAAGTCTGTCAACTTGTTCCGAAGAAACTACGCCGGACAAGGAAAGGAGTTCTCCGATTCTTCCCAATTCATCACTCGGAATCTCCTCAACGGGCAGTCTAAGTATCTTGCGCAATTCTTTGGGAGCACAATTTACCCATGAGGCTTCGCGAAGATTAGTAAAAAATAGAGGCTCAACTTTTTGAGAATATTCCCGATTCCTGTTAACCGACTCATAACGACACCCACCTAGGTTATCTATTGCGTTGATTTTTGCTAAAATGATTTCTGAGGCTTTTGAAGGGTTTTTGATGGCATTGTTATTAATAAAATATTCCAACCCTTCAACAGAGTATTCCTCAAATGATTCATAATAGATATTCTGCAGATTGTAATAGGCCGGGCGCTGTGCACCTTGTGGAATTCGGTTGATATTAGCGGCACTTATTGGGATTGTACTTTTCACAATGGTAGGTTCTGAGGTCTTTTTTGAACTCTTTACCATCTTTTCAATTTCGCTAATCTCTTCAGAGCTTAGATACTGTTCTAAAGATGAACTTTCAAAGAATACGAACTCAGGATTGCGTTCAAAGAAAAAGTCGTTAATTTCATTGTGGATTTTAACCTTGTCCAAAATAAAGAAAGCAAGAGAGCCATACTTCAGAATAGGACAAATACTTCTGGACTCAAAAGATTTTCTATGTTTTTCTCCAAGCGACTCATTATAAATCTTTGCAAATGCAGCTATGGATTTAAGTCTGGAAACTATATCATTACTTTCGTCTAAAGCTTGGGGTAGATACACGCTTTCAGCCATAGTCAGCAAAGAGACTTTGGTCAGGCCTATTCCACGGAAAAAGCTCTTGCAGCCTTCATTTTGAAGCAAGAGAGGCGCCACAAATGAAATATTCTTCGCTTCGCCAATACGACTCTCATCCTCCTCAGGTATGTGTATATTAGCATCTGCCTGTCCTTTGATGAATGGAGCTTTGAATGTACCGTCTGCTGTAAGGATTATCTCCTTGTAACGAAGGTCATCCCAAAGCTTTTCAACTTCAAGCAATTTTGGATACCATGACAATAACCATGATTCGTCTCGATTAGCTAGAAAGCTACCTGTTATTTTTGAAAGAATCCTTTGGTTTGTCATGCGCTCGAGGCCTAATTCTTTAGCTATTTTTGCATCGTTTTTATGGCGCATCTTGAGTGTTGTTAAGACCCAGCCATAGTTTTCATTAAAAAGCTCGCTTAGAATATCCGAAGGATAGAGTTCCGGAAGATATTCAGCGTCCAATAGCACACCTTCAGACACTTTCAGATAGGATTTGCGTTGTTGACACCACAGCATCCTACCATTGCGGATTGAGGCTATAACATTCTCCGGGAACTTCCTTAAATCGAGGGAAGCGGAGGTGCCGGAAAAGTCGTCTACATCCTGAGTGTTTATAAAGGACGTGATGTTGTCATCAATCCAAGGATTCTCTTCAGCTTCTCCTATTTGGCAAATCTCCTCAAGGGATTCCGACAGGATAACGGATAGCAGTTCTATCATTCTGGTATTATGCTCATTGCCAACTTCAATACTCTCTCGGTTGTTGGAAATCTGGAATGGAGCATGGAGAATCGCAGGAATAGGGCATTTGTCGGCCGTAGGCATATAGCAATACAGATGGCTGGAATAGTTGTCGTCGATACGATGTTTTTCATCATCCACATGATATACGACGGCAGCCTTTAGCTCAGACCCTTCCTCGATTGCACGTTCGAATTTCCAATAATGATCCTCAGTCTTCTCTTCGCCTTTAATAGTCTCATACCGCAAATCCAATCCTGAGCCAAATACTCCAGATGTTATCAAAGAATACCTGCCATTGGATTCTTCTGCATTCCATTCAATCTCTGAGAGAGAATTGAGAAAGAGAAGCGGTTTCACATCTGCCAAACGCTTCAGTGTACTTAAAATCTCGTCAAATGCAACAGCTCGGTTATCCTTATTGAAAGGAATCAGGAATAAAGTTTCGCCATGTTTCCTTTGCGGATGGTCATGTTCTATCAATTCTGGTAGAATGTAATCCTCTATGGAAAACCTGACACCATCATCATAGATTTCCGGCTTTGTGGTGTATTGGAACACCGACTTGAAGCCAATACCAAATTTACCAATGCGGATGTTATTATCTTTTCTACCTCGTTTTGCACTGAAAGCGATGGAGACTATTGAGTTTATATCTCCAAGACGGCCTTCCTTCTGATCCGTTTCGTGAGTCTCGGGATTGGTAATTGTAAAATGCCTTGGTGCGTTGTGCACGAAAATCAGCGAATCCCTACTCAAGATAAAACGAACCATGGTAGCGCCTTGGTCATCAGCATTTTGAAGTAACTCATACACAAAATGTGCTTTGTCTTTATAAAGATTCTGGGCGATTTCCAACGCTCCACGATACATAGGATTCTTGAAGATTGTCCAGGCCTCCCGACATTGTTTACTGAGTATCTCGAAATATAATTTCTCCTCTTTATTCATAACATCTCCTTGATTTTTCTGATAACGTCATCCACCTCTTCGGTCATTATTGCGCCATTTTCATGATCGCAAGTCGTGAAAAGATTTTCTCCAAGGGTATAGCCTATTTCCTCGTAGAATTTCAGCTTACGTTCCCATGAAGCCTTGTATTCCGGAACGCCAAGCATTCCCAGATGTTCCCAGATGATTCTGGTTCCCCATGGAGTTTCAAAGGTAAAGTCGGGAATGCATTGGTGGTTATTTTCTTTCAGTAGTCGTTCGTACTCAAATTCCACCCCGGCATTAACCAATTGGTTTACAATTACAACTTCTGACTTGCTACGCACAAACAGACCTTTCTTGGCTGTTCCATGAATCAGCCCCTCAACATAAGGAATATTAAGACGTTCGTCTCGAACGGAATAGTCAAACAGATTGGTATTTCGTCGTGCCAGTACTGAGGCTTGTGGTTTAGTAAATTCTCTCAACCAGCCAATAGACTCTTGAACAAGCAGGACAACACGATTCTTTGCTCTGGTAAGAGCTGTATATATCAACTCACGACTTAAAATACGGCCGGTTTTGGGCAATACAACAAAAACCGTTTCAAAATCGCTGCCTTGGCTTTTATGGATTGTAATAGCGTATGCAAGCTCTATAGCAGCATCCGGGTCTTCTCCCTTAGCTCCCTTGAATCCGAAGGTCTCATGAGGTATACCTACATACATAACATTGATATTTCCTTTGTATATAGACTTGACAAACCCTATCTGACCATTGGCTAGAGGATATTTTTCTTTTGAGGGATAGGATTCTCGTAATATATTCTGAAGTTGAATGACTTTATCATTCTTATATATTTTCTGTGTGCCGATTTCCTGATAATCTTCTTTGTAGTTGCTGTTATTTCCAATCCATGACTGAATATAGGAATTTAGTTGATATGTGCCCCATGCGGGATTTATAACCGGGGCAAGAATCTGAAGATTCTCGAGCGTCTCAGGTTGTGACTCAAGCGAATTAAAGTTGTCAATCCCAATTTTATGCTTCAGTGATTCTGGCAGTTCGGCATCGGAACAGGCTAGTTCCCTGCAAATTGCATCTCTAAGGATTTGAGGCAGGTCCTTTTCATTGTTCCAGTAATAAACTGAAAGATCACCATCGAGATTGTTGTTTTCGATTTTCTCAAATATTTCATCCGCAAATTTCTCCGGTTTGTTTCCACTGAACCAGGAGGCCAAGGTCAAGACATCTGAATCTCCACTGGCTATTGTGCGAACAACGGTGCGGAGATAGGTAATGGCAGATTTCAGATTGGCGTCTGCGTCATCACGGTTAAGATAATGGCATAAATCCGAGAATGGCCTGCCAGGACCTATCGGTGGTAGCTGATAGGGGTCTCCAATAAGTATTATTCGCTTTATGGACGTCATGTCAAGTGACTTAATAAGCGCATAAAGCATGTCGGTAGTCAGCATCGAACATTCATCAACAATTATATTCTTAGCTTTTGAGTATTTGCGCGAGTTTTCAGTCAGACAAGGTTTCATGTTTTCAAAATCGAAGGCACCGAGACTGGTAAGAAACTGAGCTATGGTTTTTGAACTCACATTTTCGGCCATATTACTGAGCCTGACTCTTGCCTTTCCTGTGGGAGCCAGCAGTAGAACGCCTTCTGCTTTTATCTTTTCCGAACTGAGAAAAGATCTTACTACGGTAGTCTTACCGGTACCTGCGCCCCCAGTGAGTACTGAAAGGAGCTTTTTATCCATCATTTCAAGAGCCTTTGCTTGCTGTTCTGTGGCCTCTTGACTGCGCTTGTTTTTTGAATCATAATTCTTGTCCGATTTAGCGATGGATAGCCAGTCCTCACGGGTAGGACTATTAACATTTCTCTTTGCTCTTTCTCGTAATACCTTCCGAAGATACTCCTCCATTTGATGATATTCCTTTAGTTGGATAGCAGTAGGGTTCTCATTAGGAACATAATCAAAGGATATTTCAAAAAACTGACGATGTGTGAGAAGTATGTTTTTCGGGAGGTGAGCTTTGTCTTCTTCCGCCATTATGTCGCGCAGATAGTCCTCCATCTCTTTTATTGACACAAGGGTGTCGCCGTCTGTTAAAACAGAATAAAGCCTTTCAATGACTAACGATCTGAGGCGTCGAGTATCCAAAATAGATTCTGCTGCGAACGGAGGCACCGGGACATTATCACCCTGAATTGTTGGGTCGGCAAAGACTCCAAGATCAATTGTACGCGTTGAAACTTCCTCTATAGAATTCTGGGCGCACCATTCACTGATTAGGTATGGATTGTTTAGTATATCGTCTTTTTCATCATCTATGAAATGTTCAATAATATAGGATTCAAGTTCAAATCTAGATAATGTTATAAGGCGCTCGCGTGCATTGCTCGTTTGACCTTCCCAACTTATTCTGTACGTAGGAAGAAGCGGGTTGTAAACAGCGCCATCAATTTTGATTTCCTTATTTAGCAACTTTTTAAAATACTCCCATGGATTGTCTTTCGGTCCACATCCATTTTTTCGCAGGTCGCTTTCAATCAGATTACCATAATCAATTCCCAGTGCTTTGAGTGCTGAAGCGAACGACGGGAACGGTGTAATTTGTTTCTTGACATGCTCAATACGGTCATTAATCCACCTGAGCTGACATTGCCAGTCCTCGATTGAGCGGACCAGGCCATGTCGGATTACTGCTTCCAAAGAACGGCGGGCAGCTTCAAGAATCAATAACATTGAATGATTACTTATAAAATCGCAACCATACGACAACTCATCAAATATCTTTCCGCTACTGTCAAATTTATCCAACGATAATTTGATCTCATCAAGAGCCTGCATCTTTGTCAGACCTTTCTTTTGGAATATGTTCTCATCCAACTCCAGATATTCTTTATAGGGAAGAATGAAGCCGCGAGATTTTTTTAGGTCTGGGCGAATAGAATGAGAGAACATTATCTCCCATAAAGGATATGTATAATCGACAGTCGTTTCGTAGTCTTGAACTCCATAATTTTTTACTATGTCTCCCATTCCCACAATCATTCGTGAACCTTCATCATCAATTGGATTGCCTTTCTTACAATAAAAGACGCACATCGATTCCTCAGTTATCTCTGAGCTGAACCAATTAAGCACATCATACAATCGCTCTTGGTTATAAACCCAAGCCGAACCGAAAGGTGAACTTTCAGCAGGGCGAAATTCCGGATGCTCCTTGCTGAGGTCATTCTGTGCACCCATATTCAAGTAACGGAATGGTATTCCAAGAGCTGAATAAGCTGGTATAGTTACTGTTGTAGGTAACAACTTTGAATGTGGATTTTTTGGATTCCGAGCATAGATATGAACGAATTCACGCTCATAAGCCTTGCGATTCATGAATCCCCCATTTTCTCCTGCACAAGCAGGACGTTCTTTTGTAGGTAACTGAGACCAGTCAATTCCACACGGCAATTGCTCACAATCTATTTCTGAGTTGACAATATTAGGTAATTGTTTACAGAAAGTATTGCAACGAGGATTTACACATAAATGCGAATTCCAGCCATTGTCGTGCCAAGGTACTCGAACAGATATATGTTTCATTTTTGAATTATTTTACAAGGTTAAATTATTGTTGTGCAAAATCATTATACATCTATAAGTCATCTAACTGAAACTACTCCATCTTACATCGCTCATCCAGCACACCTGCAAACATATCCATTTCTCTTTCGGAAATATCCAAGCGGGCTACCAATTCTCGCCATTTTTTTACTGCTTCAACGACTTCTAAGACAATATTTTCAGCAGTTTTGCGATTGAGCATATAATCCTCACAACCATCAAGCAATATGCTCAGATCCGCTTTATTGGAATCTGTGGATATAAGCAGACTCTGATATTCGTTTACGGTAGGATTCATGTCATATGCCGGTGACAGAGTCCATCCCTTGACAGTCAGAAGGAAGCCATGATTACGGAAATGATCATCTGTGTTACCGATACAAATGTTGAATGCCACCCTACGATACAGCTCTTTCAGATTATCTTCCACATTGGTACAATTTTGAATGATAAAATCAACAATATCCAAATAACCATTACCTGTATTGGCATTAGCTCCATCATTCAACCCCAAAAGTGTCATGGCTGAAGCAAAGTGTATACGTTTACCATCTTCTCGTCTATCAAATCGTCGGGAAAGCAAAGTATGATATTTATCATTTGTGGAGATTACTCTTGTTTCCGCTGCATTGATCCCAGCTTTTTTTGCCAAAAGATGCGAAAAATATTCCCAAAGACCTGCATCATAATCATCCTTACGGGACGGAAACTTTGCTATACAAAGATTCTTGTTTTCATCAAGCACACTTGCTTTTGGACGTGCTCCACCAAGAGAGGAGCCCGGCTGCACCAACTGTGCAATCCATCGCATTTCAGGAAGTTGGTCCTCTTCTTCGCTTTTCTCTATTTCAGAACTGGCTGCAATCAACTCACGTATGTCTGTCAATGGAGGAATGCGCAAGGTTTCGCTTGCATTAATATAGTCTCCATCCATGGATTCTTTGAAACGGAAACCTCCCATATGAGAAAAGTCTTCAATTCCTATAAGATAGTCAAACGAAGAAAGCCTACGCACCGGGCGTTTTTCATCCTTTGCCAAAATCTGCTCTCTACGATTTATCAATGTACGTCCCCACCTGTCTGGAAGAGTATCAGAAAAGCATCCGAAAATATCCTTATCAGGAGCCGTGTACTGCTGACCTGGATAATTATTCAAATCATCACTAAGAAACAGACTACCATAATCCTTTAACCACTCATTACTATAACAAAATCCATAGCTATCAGAACCTCGAAGTGATTCGTAACTTAACTCTCCAACGAGCCTTGGTTCTTTCAGCCAATCGAAATCGGCAAATACATAAAGTTTCTTCATCGCTTATTCTTTTTTGGATGCTCTTTCTCGTTTCTTAAGACTCAAATCCTGCAAGGCCTTTCCCATTGCATCTTCTTTTGCAAGCAACAGGATATCATCATCCAGCTGAAGTGCATAAAGCACCCTTAGATAAATACCAATTGCCACAGTCGGTGTGCCTTTCTCTATACGTGAAACCGTCAGAGGCGAACAGGTGGCACGTTCGGCTACCTGAGCGACACTGAGATTCCTACGAAGTCTGGCCAGCTTGATCTGCTCACCAACTATCTGCATCTTCTGCTCTAATTTTCTTGGCAACTTTGTGCCCATTGTTGTTTTTACCATACATCAACCTATCATATAATATGCAAATATAACAATTTATCATTATTTTATGATATGTTGATAGATATTTTATCCAAAAAAAATTCTACTTCGAATACTAATACTAAAAACATAATTACGGCGATATCTTCAGCAAGGGGAAAAAGAAGAATAAAGCAAAGCTGCCCAAGAACGGATTTCGGTCCTACTCTGGCTTCACTTCGTTGTCAAGTCAAACGGGAGGGCATATTATCGAATATTTCATCGTCTTAAGAATTTTAAAAGTGTCGAAATTGAATCAGCCTTTTTGCCTACATTAATATAATCTTCAAATATGGTTGCGTCCATATTATAGAACTCATCCATATCCATACGAATATCCTGCTCAAGATATATCTCTACATCCTTCATATAACGAAGAATGACTTTTGAGGAATTGGCAATCAAATCACACAAAGCTTTTTCCGGTGATGCAATAAGAAATGCATAGTCACCTTTATTTATACTCCTTACTCCTATCGGAAAAGCCTTTCTCGAAATATACTTGTAGTTATAACCGCCGACTGGAGTTTGAAAGCTTCGGGAATGTTTTACAGTCATTGATTGATTCACACATACAGCCTCGGGGATAAGTCCATAATATCGTAGTGCAGTAGACATTGAAATATACGAAGGAGTATAGATATGATTGGCAATCAACTCACTCGATAGAATCTTTCCTGAATGTTCTGGGTTAATCACATAAAGTCCTTGCTTCAGCCTGATGATAACCCCTTGTTTTTCGAGCCAGATTACTTTCTTATTAGCAGACTTCAGTTCCGGATATAACGATTCAATGATTGAAGTCGTTACTGGAATGTTTCCTATTTCACTTAATTGTCTATCCATACTGCAATATAGCAATAATTTGAACAATAAAAGAAACAACACTTCTTTTCCTGTTCAAAATATTACTACTAAGACTAAGGCAATCCTAAAAAATAGCGACCGCCGTCACATAATGCTTACCCCATAAGTAAATTATTACCTAAACTATCTCACAATTCACCGATTGTAAAAACCTCATAACACTGAAATTTGATTCTTGTATCATAGATAAGACATTCAAAACTCACAAACTTGTTCTTAATTGCAAACCCCATCTACTATATCTCTCAGATGGAGAGACATAGCAAAAATTTTATAACGCGATGCCCAAACTGAATTACAACCAGCAAGTCCAACATCATCTTTAAGTATATAAGAACAAAAGTATCCTTTTCCTCTTTTTTGAACAGCGAAGCAAACGAAGTCGTCATTGTTCCCAATGCAGTTTATGAAATTTTTCACATTTGGTAGAAAGCCCATGAGTTAAATCATTTTTTAGTCTGCAAATATTTCATTCACCCATTTATCTTTCTCAGGATTCACTATATTTTCTGGATTTTTTCATAAAAATACATGATTATAGGTTAGGAATTGCACCGAATTTACCGAACCTATATGCTTTTTGGAGAGAACTAATCCTATTCAATCCCTTGAAATCGGTTAGAGGATACAATACACTTGAACCATCCGGATTCTTTTCTGTAAACCAGACATTATCTTTTCTAAGAAAATCTTCCTCTCCTAACAGTCCGTCATAATGCGTAGTGACCAACAACTGGGCCTGTTCTGATTCTTTCAGAAAACATTCAATGATATGTTCTATCAATTTCGGATGAAGAGAAAATTCGATATTGTCAACAGCAAGAAAAGCATCTTTCTCAAGATTTTTTTGTATTTGAGCTGCCAAGCTAAATGTACAGACTGTACCGTCCGACTCTAGCAGCTCAGGAAACTCATAATAATCATTATTCCCATCCTCAGATAAAACTCTATGCTGATACATGGTATATTTAATCAGTCCCTTTTGCGTTTCCTGTTCTTTAGAAGTAATATTTGAAATGTTAAAATCTGCTTTCTGAAGATACCTCAAAATATAATCTTTTGCGGACTCATTCTTGATTGATTCTTCAGCATAACGATTTAAAGTTGATACAGATACAATAGCTGGCATAACCTGATTGGTCAAATACTGAAAAACCGTCTCTAGTTCTGCAATATGTGTATTCACCTGCATATAGGCCGAAAAAACTGACATGTTATGCAAACACTTCAATGTCATTGCTTCTTTAACAGCTTGCGACATTTTGATTTTCTGGCCAAATTTGATACGAGAAACATTATTCTCTGTATTTCTTTCAAATATAGTAGCAGGCTGTTGACTTGGATAATAAATTAAACTTTCCTTAGCTACGTGCCATCTGTCTAAAGCTACTGAATAGACATAACGAACAGTTTTTTCCTTATTTTTCAAATAGAACGAAATCGAATATTCAGATAAGTGCCTCGAACTTGTTTTATTCAGGAGAAACGGAACTATTTGAATTTGTTCTGCCTTATTAAGTGGAGTATAAGTAATGAATGACTTGATAAAATCACAAACCTTGATAATATTACTTTTACCAGAAGCATTAGCTCCATAAATTACAGCTATCTTCAATAATCTCACACCAGCACCAAAATCAACAACATGATATGATTCCGTGTCCTTACTTCTATCTGCTTCAAAACTTAGTATAGCCTCGTCTCTAAATGAGAACATGTTCTTAAATCTAATTTCTGCTATCATATAAACTTGTTTTCTACAAATATAACATTTCAACTATGTTGAAGAAGTATCGAATGTGCATATTGAAAAACGTGCAAAAAACTCTATTGCTTAGTGCCTTTTCAATATATATATTTTATACTTGTTTTTTGACGCATCACGATTAGTAGCGAACTTACGAGCAACAAGCTGTTCAAAGAATTGATATGCTTCAGCACTCTTGTCTAATTCGAAAATATCTCCTTGGTTCCTAACTATTAGAGAGAATGGCTCTCCCATAGAGGTAAGTAGAGTAGCAAGATTTTCTTCTGTCATAAAATTTTGTTGCATATAAGCGGAAACAGATTTCATCTTCAGTTTATCATCAGAAGTAATACTTACGGATTTCTTTAATGATTCAAAATCAAGATGAGCGGCATCCACAATAACATATTTGAGATAGCTATCTGCAATAGATTCATCTGTAATTTTATCGGTCGTAATCAATGCATAGATATTGGCTGTATATCTTTCAAAAACCTTTTGGCGTGCAATTTTTATTAAACTTTCCGCAGTAAAATTAAATTCAGACAAATGTTCTACTACCTCAGCAGCATATTTACACAATAGGTGCATGAATATCTTCTTAAACTTAGCTCCGATAGCCTTAAACAATGTGACATCAAAATTGAGCAATTTATTGTCTGCCATATAACTTACTTGCTCCTCTCGCAACTCTAGGACATCATCACTCCAGCATTGTGAATATTTTACTTCAGAGAAAATAGTCTTCCATATATCTTCATCAATACCCTCTGAAACAATCAAACATCTAATTATTCGCTTGTCTACCTGAGTGAAGTCTTGTTCTTTTAGCAATTCTATATACTCTTGCACATTAGTATTTATATAGTGCACAAGAATCTCATCTATACATGTTATAGAATTATATGTCAGATAATAGTCAATATTTGCTAACGAAGGTTTAACCTTATTACACTCAAATAATGCATTCTTGTATTCAGCAGAGGTAATAGACTGAATATCCTCGAAAACAGTAGTGTTGTGGGAGATAAGCTTTTTTTTGGACTCTTCAGAAACATTATCATTATTCAACAGCAATGTAATACTTTCTGTCGATTCTGATGTATTACCATCCGCTAATACACAACAAGAAACGAAAGATTCGATTCCCTCACTTATCTGTGATATTAAAGGTTCAATATTTGCTGCGATTAACGCAGTGAAAATACTATGATCATAATCATGTACATTAATATCACTATACGACTTAAGTAGCATCCAAATATTTTGACTATTATGTTCGTAATAGTCGTTCTTATATATAAAATCAAGCAGATTGTTTGAGTCCCTTTCTTCTACGAGAGTTAAGAAATGGACATTATAATGTTCAATTATTTGATGCGCCTTGTCCGTTTGCACACCATCAAATGCGTTAGTATAATATGATCTTCTCAAATAATCAGCAAGTAATCCATCTTCATTCTGTTTTACTAAATCTTCTATAGTTCCATACCTCATCAATTTGTTAAACAAATTCATCTTTGCTTCATTAGAAAATAAGCTATTGTTTTCAACATCTGCCCACAAGTGATCATACTGCTGTGCCACAAGCTGAATAAATCCATCGTTGGCAGTTTTCAAGAAAGCATATCTATTAATGAAATCAAGAACATAATCACTATGTGACTTAAGTTTGTGCTTAAGAAGTTCAAGATTCTTATTATCTTTGCTTTGAATAATTTCATGAACAAGATCAAAATTCAAAATCTTATCTCCAACAAAATCCTGCGGTATGAGAAATTGCAAAAGCAATTTGGGATCGTCAATGTGGCGACTCATTTCATCTTCGTCTGAGACACCAATTCCTTTTACAGACAAAAGATATGCATTATCCCCCTGACTTAGCAGTCCGTCTTCGTCAAAATCTGTTTCAACGTCAGTTATATAGTAATAATAACTTTCGTTAATATATCCTCTTTTAATGAGAAAGTTAAGAAGATTGGTATTATAGTCTTCTGTTTGCGTAGGCAATAATGTATCATCCGACTCACACATTTCTCTCATCGTTTTCTTAACTAGATTTTCTAGTTTTTGGGAACAAGCATCACGTTCCTCGGTAAGTTTACGTAATGAGACACGAGTATTCTGTTCGATAAGTGTCTTTCGAGATTCATAATTGAACTCATCTCCAAGCAAAGTAAATACATTTTTTGAGGATATGCATGTAATACCACTATAGTATCCTCTATAATACAATTCGCCTTTGAGGATCTTACGAACATAATCATCAGAAAACAAATCAGCGTATGATATTTGATTGCCTCTGGAATTACAGATATAGCAACCTGCTGGAAGCACCTTAATTGCAGCTGATACAATTATACAATTTAGTTCGTTAACCGAGTTTAGTTTTTCTTCTTTTACCTTCTTAATTATAGTTTCTATCTCAGATATTTTCTGCTTAAGTTCGTCTTTATACTTCTTTTTGAATTCAGACTCTTTGGCGAACGTATCGTGAACTAGTCCTTTGCCCTCATATATCAATTCGAAATCCTTTGGGCAAAGATTCTTATAAATGATCATTGCTAGTAGGTTGTCCTTTTTTAGTTTACTATTCAACCTTTTACTTGTAATCTTGAAATCTGATACGATTGCTTTTATGGTGCGTAAATCGCCAATGAAAGGTGCAACATCATTAAGAAAACTCTTATGCAATGCACACTCATCATCCTCATCTCCTACAATAGTGCCAAACTCCTTTACAAACTGACTTGCAGAATTAGCAACACTTGTATGGGGAAGGACAGGAATTATATAATCAAAAAATTTTGTTCGTTCCTGGGATGTGTGAAAAATGTCATCACGTAAAGCATACACAAATACAATCCTACGTCCAATATCCTGAGACTGATTAAGCAATTGATTTAATTCCCGGAGTTTGGTATAAATACTTGTGTTTTTGAATCTATCAAGGTCTTCTAACACTACCACTTGATAACCTGTAGTTTGAAACAAATAGACTAATTCGTCGAGATAGCGATTGAATACAGAAATCTTAATGTCTTTTTGTACATCAACCTCGTAATTCATAAACTTTAAACGGCCACCGCTCATCTTATGAAAGAACGTTACCAAGCGATATGCCATTACTAGCAAACCAGCACTGATAACTCCTAAACTTATGTACCGAAGATAATCCGTATCATAATGTTTCAAAAAAGGAAGCAAATCAAAAAACTTGCCAGAATCAACAACATAAAATAGGGAAATGGCAAAAATTAGAATTGCTATTGACCATAATCCTTTTTCCGTTCTATTCCATCTACGTATACGCCCAAATCGAGAATCTGGAATACCGCTTGCTTTCACATGATAGAAGAACTGCTGAACCAGACTAAACTCAAGCTGTTCCATTTGGACAATGCTTGTATCAACAAAAAGCGGCCTCTTATCATTAGACTTATCTTTATGCGTATTATTATCAGAATTCATTTTATTATCAGAGTTTGAATCATTCTGAAAGAACTGAAACTCCTCTGCAAACGCAGCCAATGATAAATTCAGACATTTGTATTTCGGATAATTCCTCTCGAATGTTTTGATTATAGAACTCTTGCCAGATCCATATGTGCCAGAAATAGCCACATTACGAACATTCTCATCATCTATAGCCGACTTCAAAATAGAAACATACTCGGATTTATCTATAATTCGAGGTGCAAGTAAATCCAACAGTTCAGACTTTGCCTGCAATGCCATTAATTGTTTGCTATATTGTTCTAATTTAACTGCAACAAATCCTGATAATATAAGAAATTTTGATCGGCAGTATGATATTACATAAGCGCAAGCATTGACCAAATGACAAGCAAGAACATCTAACACAAATAAAGTTAAAGCTATTATGGATAAAATAGTGACACACTTCATAAGCCCAATAGGCTTAATAAGAAAAGCAATCACCATACCCAAAATATCGAATCCCAATAATATATGTATGATTTTTACAAATCTATTCTTCATGTACAAAAAAAATAATGTCTAGTATAATTCCAACTTCTTCAGTTCTCTCATCAACCTTCCCAGCTCCGAGTAAGTATAATCCCTTCCCGATGAAAGTTTCTCGTCCATTGATCTATTGGCATTGGCAATAGCCTGTACAAGATTGCCACCGTGTCGCTCAAAATAACTATGCAGTCCCTTGCTTTTAATGAAGAAATCGGTTGTCTTTTGATACTCCACAAACTTGTTCAAATCTTTTATCAAAGATTCTTGCTCCTCGTATGAACGTGATGTGTACCGAAAATAGTATAGAAAAAACAATTCAGTACAGCGGTGTGTCTCAAAGAACTCCACCTTACAGTATATACCTTTCTTTGGTTTGTTGATAGGCTTAGCGTATTTTGTCTTTAATTTCTGATATTGTGAACGTTCCGGCTCAATATTCTTCGTGTCCATATCGATAACGCAGAAAATGTGGCTGTAGCCCATTGCCATTCCCTCAGCTATTTTCAAATCAAGTTCCTTGATACTTGTATGCTTTGGATAGTCTGGCTTGATGGTCAAGCGTTTGAACACATCACACAAGGACTTGAAATAGAAAAATTCCGTAGGTCCTTCACCTAAGATAAGTGTTGCTTGTCGTAACTTTCCCATTTTTAATCCTCCAGATTTATAAAAATACTGCCTAATTCAGGTTTTGCTCCCAAACGCCCGATGCGATAAGAGTTATAAAGAGACAAATTCTTGTGTAGCCCAAAAGAGTCACCACGAGAATACTCGGAAGAGGCCGTTTCTTTGTTCTTCTCAACAAACCACACAACACCTCTATTTTCATTGATAAGGTCTTGAGACAACAAAGTTGTTTCTTGGCTAGTGATAATCAACTGCGATTTTTCTGAGTTGAATATAAAGACATTGAGATAGTAGTATAACAAATCATTGTGTAAATCTTCACCTAATTCATCAAGATAATACACATGAGAACTTGTTATCATGTCATATAATGCCTCTAGAATGCGTATGTATTTTTGAGTACCTTTTGACTGCCATTTTAGAGGAATGTCAAAATCTCCATTTATAGAATGATTGACAAATGCGACAGAGTCGGAGGTGGGTTTAAGTAGGGCCTCTTTCATTTCTTCCGGAATATTTTCCTTTTGGATACGTTCACGGAACTCATTAGACACAAAACGGTCTTCTACAATAGACTTATATTCCAAGATGTTCAAATCGGCCTTTTGAAGCATAGTATTGTAAAACTTACGCTTTTTAGAATTATTATTAGCATCCTTTAGGATTTCTACAAGTCCCTTTTCGCCGTCCCCATCTACATCGTGATAGTTTTCCATAATCCAACCATGAAGAATATTGAATTGAACAATATCTTCTTTCAAAGCAGCCTTTCTACAAACAGACAAAACGCTATGATTATTCAAGGTGTTCTCACGAATGCTTTCTTGCGTTTTTACGAGCAACTTGAGACTTGGGCCAAATTTGATCTCTGCCTGTACATTATCGCCAACAAATGTACGTTCATAGAACAACGACTTTGATTTGTTCGGATAATAATACAGTGCTTCGCTCAAGATGTACTTATCATTGAATTCTACATCATAATCGTATCTGATACCATTGGCATAGAATGAAACATGCATTTCGGTCGACTTATCCTTAGTGAGTACAAAAGGGATACATCCGTTTATTCTTTGAGTCGCATCTGATTTTGGTAGAACTAACAAACGAAAAACTTCATTTAAAGCAATCAACATATTTGATTTTCCGGAAGCATTAGAACCATACAGAATTCCTAACTTATACAAGAATACTCCTTCGGCAACCTCTGTAACAAGTTCCGAAGAAGGCCCTTTAGCCAAGAAACTCAACTCCTGTTTGTCTCGAATGGAAAGATAATTCTTTACCCAGAAATCTCTTATCATAATATATATTTTTATCGTTTTTGTAATTCAGTTACAAAACTACGAATTATTTTTCTTTATTAAATAAATATACTCCATGAATTCGTAATAATAATACTGTTTAACTATGTATTAACACATACTTATATAGATTGCCCCTATTAGACTCGAAATTCTTGAGGCAGTATATATACGAGACAATTCTGTATCTATCAAATATTAGACTGATTCCTTTTACTATCCGATGCATAATATACGATTTTTCAGCAAGGAGAAAAAGAAGGACAAAGCCAATTACTTAGGTCCCACTCTGGCTTATTGTAAGTTTAAAGTTTAGATTTCTCATGTATATATACATGTATTTTAAACTCAACTTACTTAAATGATTCAACCATACAGCGGAATAAGCTATTGAGTTTACAAGTTTAATAAAGCTCATATATGTACATATGCGTTAATAAACTTATTTATAAACTTCATCCCTAAAGCAGGAAGGTGAACTCTTTTTTCTTTGCTGAAAAATTTCAAGTAGTATATTGACTTCTACCCAATGCAGGATGAACATTCCGTGCGTCTTTTCGAGGATTTGACGAATCAGTTTGTACGTGAATGCCTCTTTCTTCTTGCCGAATTTGTTGGCGGTGGAATCACACCTAATGAAGTATTGAAAAATATATTCAATACTTTTTGGAGTTTGAAAGTATGAAGAAACTTTCATCATATAGAAAATGAGCCATGAGTAAGTTTCCAATTTTAGGGTGTCACCTTTTAGACGGGTGCCTGCTGGCACCCGT
>ERZ860148.156-NODE-156-length-58278-cov-103.825052_pt1 | contig 58278 bp, 94 predicted proteins | sample MGYA00509981_ERZ860148 | MGnify/ENA primary metagenome ERZ860148 (study PRJEB30046, sample SAMN00715199) | human gut metagenome | study: EMG produced TPA metagenomics assembly of the A metagenome-wide association study of gut microbiota in type 2...
CGCAAAGATAGGTTCAAGCGGAAATTACGCAAAGATAGGTTCAAGCGGAAATTACGCACAGATAGGTTCAAGCGGAAATTACGCACAGATAGGTTCAAGCGGAGATTGCGCAAAGATAGGTTCAAGCGGAAATTACGCAAAGATAGGTTCAAGCGGAAATTACGCACAGATAGGTTCAAGCGGAGATTGCGCAAAGATAGGTTCAAGCGGAAATTACGCAAAGATAGGTTCAAGCGGAAATTACGCAAAGATAGGTTCAAGTGGAGATTCCGCAAAGATAGGTTCAAGTGGAGATTCCGCACAGATAGGTTCAAGCGGAGATTGCGCAAAGATAGGTTCAAGCGGAAATTACGCAAAGATAGGTTCAAGTGGAGATTCCGCACAGATAGGTTCAAGCGGAAATTACGCAAAGATAGGTTCAAGTGGAGATTCCGCACAGATAGGTTCAAGTGGAGATTCCGCAAAGATAACATCCAAGGGTAAACATTCAGTTGTTATGGCAGCAGGGTATCAGTCGCAGGCAAAAGCTAAAAAAGGTAGCTGGATAACACTTGCTGAATGGGTAAGAACGGATGATGAAGATAAAAAAGGCTTCTGCATTTGGATTCCTAAATGCGTTAAGACCGAATACGTTGACGGAGAGCGTATCAAGGAAGATACATTCTATAAACTGGTAGATGGCGAATTTAAAGAAGTGGAGGAAAACTAATTATGGCAGAAACAACAGCAGTGGCAGAAAAGAAAGCATTTACAACATCATTAAGTGAATGGAGTAATGCTATGACAGGTCTTATTATTGACGATTATAAGGCTTGCGGAATGGATATGGACGATTACGCTAAAGAGTGTGCTATGGAAGCCATGACAAGCATTTTTAACCTTGTTAAGAGCAATCCTAAGGTTAATATGTGTAGCCTTGATACAAGCAATTTGAGAGGCATTGTTAAGCGTTGCGCAAGCCTTAAACTTAACGCAAGCGCATATCCGAGAGAATGTTATTTTCAGTTGAGGAATGTGAACATCGGAAAAGATGCCGACGGAAAAGAAATTTGGCAGCAGCAGGTCGAAATGGGCATTGAGGGAAGCGGTTACGACTCTTTGCTTGCCAACTATGGAAAAGATGTTAAACAGGTATATCCATATTGGGTAATTAAAGAGGGCGACAAGTACATACCGCCTAAGCATAAAGGACTTACAGTTACGGAGCCAGAGTGGGAAGAAAACGGATTATCTGACAAGGCGGTAAGGGTTGTATATCCTGTTAAGTTGTTAGATGGAACAGTAACATATCTTTCTGCTGATAGAGACAGCGTTAAGGTAAACCTCTTATCTCACGTAAAGCAGAATATGTTGAATGCTACATTTGGAATTATTACAGGTACTAAAAAACAGTATGGGAAAGAAGTTGCAAGAACTAGATATGATGCAACGCCGGAAGAAAAGGCAAAAATTAAAGAGAAAAAGGAAGAAGTTCTCAATTCCTTAAGAGCGTGCAAGACAGTAGATGAAATGCTTGAATGTGAGCTTGCTAGACCGTTCATCAGCGATGCTTGGCTTGACACGCCAGAGAGCATGATTCAAAGAAAAATGTGCAACAACGCTACAAGAAAATACCCTAAGAACTATGACCCTATGGCAAGACAGGCACAGATTGAAATGGATGAGGTATATCAAGTTGCACAGGCTGAAATTGCTGAAAATGCTAATACTGTTGAATTTATAGAAGATAAGGCAGATGCAGTTGACACCACGGCAACAGAAGCAACCGAAGAACAGACAGAAGGCAGCACATTGCCACCATTTATGCAGGAGTAGCCTATGAATAATCCATGTAGAAAATGTGAGTTTTGCTTTGCCTATAAAAATCGACACTATCCTTCATATAACGAGGCTTGTAGATTATGCGATAAGCGTAAGAAGTATGAGGAATACAAGTTAAGCAAGCGAATGTTTGTGGCAGGAGATGTAATTACTACTCTTGGCGAATTATTAGAGCAGGAATGGGTTGTATGGCAAGGAATGACAAAGCATATAGAAGTTATAAAACATCTTCAGTTTAAATGCGTTATAGGATTGATTGAGGGCGGATATTTGAGAAAAGCTGTCAGAAAGGAGTTCTATGAGAATAATTAGTCAAGATGGAACAATAGATGTTCCTTATGAAATGGTAGCTATTCAGAGATTCAGAAATGCTATTTATTTTTTGAACCGTAATTTAACAGGAGTAGAAAAACTGATTAATGACATTACGTTGGCTGAATATTCCACCGAAGCAAAGGCAATTAAGGCTATGGAAATGCTTAGAGAAGCATATGCTGGAAAGCAAATATTAAATATAGATGAACTTCCTAGCTTAACACCACGGGGTTTCAGAGGAAAATTAGAAACTGGCGATATTTTGCTTTGCAATAAACCAAGCGTAGATGTCAGTTTTTCAAACAATTACTGTTTCCATTTCCCGAAAGATGATGAGGTGGAAGTATGACGGATTTAGTTAAATGGAAAGTCGAGGGCATTAAGGATGCGGCTTCAAGAAGCTATTAAGCAAAATCCGTACTGCGAAGACAAAGGAAGCATAGGTGCTTACATAAGGTATCTTAGATACAATGTTGATAATTGGTACTGCAAACAATCTGCTGAACTAAGACCTATTGTCGTGGAAATAATAAAAAAACAAGGAGGAACTGAATGATGCAGCTCAAATGCTTGGCAAGTGGTAGTAGTGGCAACTGCTATCTGTTGCAGGCAGATAACAGAGAAACACTTATCCTTGATTGCGGAATACCGATTAAGGAGATTAAGAAAGGTTTAGATTGGAACATTAAAGGTATTGTGGGTGTGTTATGCACCCATAAACACCTTGACCACAGCAAGTCGGTAAAAGATTTTGAAACTATGGGAATACGAATATCCACCCCACATATACAATACGCAAAGCATGAGGGCATGCATCGTTATCATACGATACCATTTGGCAGTTTTAAAGCTAAGGCGTTTGACCTAACAACAGTAGATGGCAGATGGACACATACAGACGCAAATGGCGAACCTTGCCCGATATATGGCTTTCTGATAACCCACAAGGAAATGGGGAGAATGCTTTACATAACGGATTGTGAAGTTATTAAGTGGAAATTTAAGGACATAAACCACATTCTCTTAGGTGTGAACTATGACAAGGGTTTAGTTGACACCGACAATCCGAAGGCTGATCACGTTTTCAGAGGTCATTTATCCATTGACACAGCTTGCGATTTTGTTAAGGCTAACGATTCAGACAGCCTACAGAATGTCATAATGTGCCATTTATCAAGTGAAAATGCTGATAAGGATAGTTTTATTGCCAAGATGAAAAATGCCGTAAATGGGGCGAATGTAGATATTGCAGAACAGGGTAAGAGTTGGATTTTAAGGAAAGGAGATGAATGCCCGTTTTGAGAATAGAAAAGCTAATTGAATTTCTAAAGGCACATTTTGAAAGTGGAATACAAATGTTTGATACACCGTCAATTATGCCAGATTTCCGAATGCCTATTTATGATAAGGATGACATACTTGTATTGTTTGCACCTGAATATGAATATATCGAGATATACGGCATTTCTGATAAGGAGTTTAAACGAGTTATGAAAGAGGCAGGCGGTTATTAAAATGTGTGTCCGTTTTAGAAAGGAGATTATATGAGTTATAGTAGCTTATATGGAATTAAAGCTGATTATACAGGCGAAATACTTTGTGAGTATGAAAATTCTTGGTGGTTTAGTCCTGTTGTATGGGGAGTGCTTTCGGACAAGACACTCCCTAAAGTTATGGGATATATTCAAAGTGTTACTGGAATGCACGGTGTAGATGTTTGGAAGAAAATAAATACAAAAATGAACAATTCCACAAATACATCAGACCGAATTTGCTGGGAATTAAGCAATCAGCAGATTTTCTTTACAAAAGACAAAGATTGTATTGCTTACAATATCCGCAAATTTGTTGAGCAGAATAAGGACTATGATAAATCTGATGAAGATAATTTATCAGTGTTAGAAAGAGAACATATTATTGAAAGATTTAACGAAATTGCAGATGACATATTCGCTTTAGACGAGAAAGAATATCCTTATTTTGTTTTTAAGAATACTTCTGTTGATGATAATGTGGAATCTTGGTTCAGTGTTTACGATGAAGAAACAGATGATTATGTTGATAAATCAATAAAAGATTGGGATAAGTTCTTAGCGGAATTTGTAATCATTGAAAATGAACAAATCAAGAATTTCATTTCAAATAGAGACTTTCAATATTAAATTTCGAGGTACAGCGAACAATTAAGGAAATTATTACCCTGTGTGGTAGAAAGGAGCAGTAATGGAGAGATTAACAAAGACTTACTCAGATGGAACACACGGAGCTTCTGATAGCTTACCTTGCGGAGAAAACAGTTACGATTATAAGAATTTGCTGATAGAAAGATTAGGCAAATATGAGGACTTAGAGGAACAGGGCAGGCTTCTGAAACTGCCTTGTAAGGTAGGAGATACAGTTTACGTAGATAACACAATACTCCCAATAGAGGATATGGAGTGTTACGAGGACATTGATAATAAGATTCCATTATATTTTCCGGCACGAGTTGTTTCGTTCCGCTTTGCAAAAAGAAACTGGATGAAGATTGCTGTTAAGGCAAAATGGTTACATGAATGGATTGACGATGAGACCGGACCAGAAAGCGATTACATAGAGTGTGAGAAAAATTTTACAATCTTATTGTCAATGATTGGCAAAACAGTATTCCTCGCAAAATCCGAAGCCGAAGCAAAACTGAAAGAATTGAGAGGTAACAATGAATAAGAGAAAATCAATATCTAAAAGTACAAGAACATCTGTATATCTCATGTATAACGGGCATTGTGCTTATTGTGGCACAGAAATAGATTGCAAAGATATGCAGGTAGACCATGCAACACCACTTAGGATAGGTGGAACAGACGACATTTCAAATTACATGCCAGCTTGTAGGAGCTGCAATCACTATAAAGCCACTTTAGATGTCGAGGGATTTAGAAAGTATCTTTCAGAAATACATAAAAGGCTTATGCGTGACAGCATACCTTATCAAGTGGCGGAGCGGTTTGGAATCGTTAAGTATGTGTCTGACGATGTAAAATTCTATTTCGAAGAATTGAGAGGTGGAGAATAATGGAGATTAAGATTAATATACCCAATAATTTTACAGATGATTATATCGGGGATAAATTTAAAGATTTCTTTTCAAGGGTAATGGTTGATATTACAGGATATGGTGCATGCGGAATATACGAGAAAGAAATAGCTGAAATGTTTCTTAAAGCGTTTGACGAAAGCACAGAAATCAATAACACCTGCAACTGCCAACACAACAGCAATCCAAGAGATAATGAGCCTTGTTGCAGATGTGACAACAGAATGACTAATGCCGACAGAATAAGAAATATGTCAGATGAAGAGTTAGCAGAATTTCTTGTCGGATTTAAAAACACATTCGGCGAGGAATACGAGGGAGAAGCTAGTTGTATGGAGTGGCTTCAATCAGAAGCAGAATAGAAGAAAATATGGATAGATATTTGTACAAGGCAAAAAGACTTGATAACGGAGAATGGGTTACAGGCTCTCTACTCACTTGTGAAGATGGAACATGCAAGATTGCAACAAGTTTGTTAGAGGTCAAAACCAATGGACCAATACTTGTATGTGCTTATGATGTGGATAGAGATACCATCTGCCAATGCACAGGTTTAAGAGACAAGAATGGTAATCTGATTTGGGAGAATGATATTCTCCATAATGGAAATTATTTCGTCGTTAAATGGAATGAATCTTGTTCAAGATTTGACATTGTATTAAATAATTCAAATAACATTCCAATAGGAAAATGGGAGCCAATGATTTGTGATTGGAAAACCAGTGATTTTAAAGAATATAGAAAAGCCGTTGACTATGAGGTTATCGGCAATGTGTTTGACAATCCAGAGTTGTTAGAAAGAGAGAAAAAGTAATGAACTATATTTTATTAATTTTATTATTTGTACTCATTGAGTTAGGTATCTCTTTGGTAGAAAGCTTTGTTATATCATGGATAGCTTGTATATTAGGTATTAACATAGCATTTAAGATAATTTTATTTGTGGTATTTATTGTAAATTTGTTTTTGTCTGTAAAAAGAAATTAAGGAGGAAAAGTAATGAATCGTGTAATCCTATGTGGGAGACTGACTAAACAGCCAGAGATTAGATATTCACAGACAGCAAGTGGAAGTATGGCAGTAGCAAGATACACATTAGCTGTTGACAGAGCTTTTAAGAAAGAGGGCGAACAGGCAGCAGACTTTATTAATTGTATTGCATTTGGCAAGAACGGAGAGTTTGCAGAGAAGTATTTGCACCAGGGAACTAAGATTATCGTTGAGGGTAGATGGCAGACAGGCAACTATACTAACAAGGACGGACAGAAAGTCTACACTAATGATTGTGTTGTTAAAAGACACGAGTTCTGCGAAAGCCGTGCTAATCAGCAGAGCAACAATAATGGAATTATGGGCGGTAACAGCAGTAATGACAGCTTTATGGCTATTCCAGATGGCGTAGCTGACGAGGGTCTACCATTTAATTAAGAGGTACAATTATGGATTATAAGAAGTTAAGGCAGGCAAAAGCTATAGAATCAGAGAATCGAAAGCGACTTCTAAAGATAAATCCAAAGCTGAATGACAAAAGTGGAATATATTTTTTGACAAGAACTGACGAAAACAATATCTCATATTTTTATATAGGACAGGCGGTTAGGATTACACAGAGGATGTGCGGACACCTTGTAGGGTATCAGCACATAGACCTATCCCTTAAAAAAAGGGGCTTTTATAGTGATGATAACCCTTATGGGTGGAAACTTAATTTTATCAACTATCCCGAATCCGAACTAGACAAATGGGAACAGTACTGGATTTTGGAGTACACCAAAAAAGGTTATCAATGCAGATACAACAAGACAGCGGGCGGTCAAGGAGATGGTAAAGAAAAGATAAATGAGTTTAAGCCCTCTAAAGGTTATCGTGACGGTATACAACAGGGCAGAAAGAACCTTGCAAGGGAATTATCTAATATAGCAGAAAAGCACCTTAAAATCGAAATCAGAGCGGATAAGGCTAACAATAAGGTGTCGCAGAAGCAGTATGAGAAATTTTTGAGTTTGTTGAAAGTAGGTGAAAGCGAATGACGAGTGCAGAAGAATATTTATCTAAAGCGAATGATGAGTATAAAAAGGGCGAAGAATATAGAGAACTTGCCAATAAACACTTTAATAATTACGCAGAACTCATGGCAATATACAGAATAGAAAGCGTAAACAGAGTTCTTGACTTTATAAGGGATGAATATAGAGCAGGAAGAATTTGCGACCTTGAAACATTATTATGTCATTGTCAAAACAAGCTGAACGGAAATATTGACGGAACAGAATTAGACCTTGACGGACATTTGAGAGGTGTTCCTTTTGAGAAAGTGGGTGAGAGTAATGCTGATACCAACAGTTAAAGCTAAAGAGTTTGAGAAGTTTGGCTTTAAGAAATGCAAGGGCGTATATGGTAAGCATGGTTGTTATTATCTTTGCATTGCCAATGGCATAAAAATGCTTCTTGTAAGCGATGTGTATTTTGGCGTTAATGACTGGGATGATAACGACCCAAGAATCCACAAAGACGCAAATTGCAGATACAGAGACAATAGAACTTACCTTGATATTATCTACGAGTTAATCAAGGCAGATATGCTTAAAAGTGATTGTACGAAAGTGGGTGGTAACGATGAAGATTGAAACTACTGATATTGAAGTTCAGGATTATGTCAAGAAGCTCGTGAACGTAGTTGCTAAGACAATGGTTGATTCATTTGAAAATCTGACTATCGAAGATGTAAATATGTTTAAGTTGGGCTACAACAAGGCTGTTGATGACACTATAAAAGCTATCAAGGAAGAATATGCTTTTACAATCTTAGAGGAAGAAAAGATTGACGAAATAGTAGAACAGTTGAAAGGAGCAAAGTAGAATGAAGATTTTAAGTAAGAAGAAATACAATAAACTCATTGAAGATTTTGAGGAATTGCAGAAAAAGGTCGATGAACTCAAAAGAATAAATGAAAGCCTCGGGAAAAAGCTAGAAGATAAAAAGACAAGTCGCAAAATGAATAGTGGAAAGGACTTCTGCTTTAATTGTGCAAATTCCTACAGATACAAGACATATTGGGATTGCACAGAAGTTGAGCGGTGTGGTTGCTTACTTGATGTTCCTTGCGAGAGCTTCAAAAGAAAAGAAAGCGAGTGATTTAGAGTGAAAAGAAATGATTGCATAGAGGTATTAGACCACTTAAAAGAAAAGCTGAAAGAAAAAGATATAATTGCTGTACAGGATAGTGAAGACGATTATAAATGTCCTGTATGCGGTCAGATTTTTACAGGAGAAGATATTATTAAATACTCTTACAAGTGGTGCTATAACTGCGGTCAGAGAGTAGATTTTACTCTTCCGAGAAACAGATTTAACTAACTAAAAATCAAAGAAAGGAATAGGTTGTGCGCACATAAAACCGAGGTTTCCTTTTGGTGATGAAATGAATAAAAAGAAAATTAAATGCGAGATATATCGTGATTCTATGCAGAATTATAAGAAATATGCAATACCGCCAGCACAGCTGATTATTGCTGATGTGCCATATAATGTTGGCACTAACTTTTATGGTAGTAACCCTATGTGGTACAACGGCGGCGACAATAAGAATGGAGAAAGCAAATTCGCAAAAAAGGCGGCATTTAACTCTGACTTTAACTTTAATCTGTATGAATACTTCCATTTTTGTTCAAAGATGTTGAAGAAAGAGGACAAAAAGAATGTTGCTAGGGGCAGAAGTAGTAATAGTCCTTGTATGATTGTGTTTTGTGCATTTGAACAGTTACAGACACTTATTGCGGCGGCGAATAAACACGGATTTGTGCACTATATACCGCTTGTGTTTTGCAAGAATTACAGTCCACAGGTACTTAAAGCAAATATGCGTATAGTTGGTGCTACAGAATATGCACTTGTACTTTACAGAGATAAACTCCCTAAGTTTAGAAACGGCTTACAGGTTGATGAAAACGGAAAAAATATCAGAGGTACAGGACATATGGTATTTAACTGGTTTACCTGGGATAAAGACAGTAAAGATATTCCTAAAATTCATCCTGCACAAAAGCCTGTGTCGGTATTAAAGAAACTGATTGAGATTTTTACAGACGAGGGAGATGTAGTAATTGACCCTTGCTGTGGAAGTGGTAGCACACTTAGAGCCGCACACGAATTAGGCAGAAGTGCATACGGATTTGAGATTGACAGAAACTTTTACGAGCGTGCTAAAAATGAAATGCTTGTGTTTCCGAAAGACCCGCAAATGAATATTGAGGATTTTATCGGAGGTGTGGAATGACACAGATGAACCTGTTCGACTATTTGCGAGAGCCTATCAGCATAACAAAGCCTATCCGATTGATAGAGTTGTTCGCAGGTTACGGCAGTCAGGCAATGGCATTAAAGAGAATAGGCGCTAAATTTGAACATTACAGAGTTGTGGAGTTTGATAAGTACGCTATTGCAAGCTATAACGCAGTTCATGGCACAGATTTTCCTACAATGGATATAACAAAAGTACACGCTGATGACTTAAATATTGTTGATGCAGACAAGTATTGCTATATAACGACATACTCATTTCCTTGTACTGACCTATCCGTAGCGGGCAAACAAGCCGGAATGTCTAAGGGAAGTGGTACAAGAAGCGGTCTACTGTGGGAAGTTGAGAGAATACTAACAGAAATCAGAGATAGCAAGGGAGAATTACCGCAGATATTGTTTATGGAGAATGTGCCACAGGTACATAGTCAGGATAATATGCCCGACTTTAGAAAGTGGCTAGATTTCCTTGAAAGCCTAGGTTACACAAATTACTATCAAGACTTAAATGCTAAAAATTACGGTGTAGCACAAAATCGTGAAAGATGTTTTATGTTTTCATTCCTGGGTGAGTACAATTACCATTTTCCACAGCCTATACCACTCAAAAAGAAGTTGAAAGACTATCTTGAGGATAATGTAGATGAAAAGTATTACATCAACAATGAAAAGGCTCAAAAGCTTATTCAGACGCTAATTGACAATGGCACATTACCAGATACAATCCCTAGCAGAGCAGAGCAGAGCAGAGCAGAGCAGAGCAGAGCAGAACAGACTTGCGTTGACGGAACAATCAATAAGCCACAACAGAGAGAAGTTGCAAACTGTATCAAAGCAAGATACGACTGCGGAATATCAAACTTGCGGTCAGACGGAAACCTTGTTGTTAAGCAATCAAGCAACGCAGATTGAAAAGCAAATTGATATTGCAACAACTCTTATGGCGAGGGATTATAAAGGTTTTGGGAATCAATCTATGAATGGAGTAATTGAATGGAAGTATTAGGAAGCATATATACAGAAGTTTCAGACAGATTTCAAAAAGGCATTATCGGGGGGTATTTCCCGGTGTGTAAAAGCTGAAAAACACGATTTAGGAGTAATTATGGCAGATGTAAATGTAATAGGCTCTCTTGAAGCAAAATTTGAGAGTACCAACAGAATTTATGATGTGGGGGGGTGTAGTCCAACATTGAGTACAATGCAAGGTGGCGGTCAAGAGCCGAAAATCCTTGAAAGTCAGATAGTTGCAATGCGTGGCAGAAATCCCGATAATCCGTCCGACAGGTCCGCTGGTAGCCCAACAGAACAAAGGTTAGAGGTAAATACGCAAGGCACAAGTAATTGCCTAACAAGTGTTCAAAAGGATAATCTTGTAATGGAAAATGTGATTGCAATAGACGAACAAAACATGAGTGCAAAATCAGACGTTTTCGGAACACTCACAACTGACGGAAGTAGTCCAAAGCACAATAACAGAGTTGCAATTAAGCAGAACACAACAGGCAAATATATTTGTCCTAAATACCGCATACGAAAATTAACGCCAAGAGAATGTGGCAGGCTTATGGGAGTATCGGACGAGGACATATCCAAAATGGCAGCAGTAAACAGCAACACGCAACTATACAAGCAGTTTGGAAACAGTATAGTTGTAGATGTTATGTGTGCTATGTTTAAGAATTTGAATATCAAGCAAGGAGATTAACTATGACAGACGATACAAAACAGGAAATACAAATAGTCCTTGACTTGCTAAAAGGTAGCCTTACAAGAAATGGTGTAAGTATGGCAACGGACAGAGAGGGCAACTTGATGTTCTTTGATACATCTGTCTATGTCAGGAGCAAAGGCAAGGAGCTTGACGGATTTAGGGTTAATATTAACGATTTAGTGAAGTAACAATGTGACAGAACTTGAAGAGGTAATTATGACAGGCAATTTTATTAAAATTGACAGAAAGATTTTAAAGTGGGAATGGTGGAGCGATATTAATACATTCAGACTTTTTATGTATATGTTGATAAGTGCCTATTGGAAAGACGGAAATTATAAAGGCAAGATAATTGAAAGAGGGTCTTTCCCCTCTTCAATATCTGAATTATCAAAAGAAACTAATTTGTCTGTAATGGAAATTCGCACCTCGCTAAAACACTTACAATTAACAGGCGAAATAACAAGCAAAGCAACAAACAAATTCACGATATTTACTGTGGTTAACTACAATTTGTATCAAACGGATAACAAGCAAGACAACAAACAAATAACAAGCAACTTAACAAACAATCAACAAACAGATAACATTCTATTAACAAACTCTATATTAAAAGAAAGTAAGAATGAAAGAACGGAAGAAATTAAAAAAGACAAGAATATAGAAAAAGATATTGATAAATCAATATCCAAAAAGAAAAGCTATTATCCCAATGATGAATTGCTTGATGAAGCATTTAACGAATATGTGACAATGCGCAAGAGAATTAAGAAGCCTCTATGCACCGACAAGGCATTTCATAGGGCTATGAATACTCTTGAAAAGCTATCAGGCGGAGACAATGATTTGGCAGTTAAAATTCTTAATCAATCCGTAGACCATTGTTGGCAAGGACTGTTTGAGTTAAAAAGCGACAGTAAGCAAGATAGGCAGGGATTTGGCAATGGCATTGATTGGAGTAAAGTGTAAAGGAGCGTGATAACGATTGACAAGAGAAGAAACGGTTGAAATAATTCATATCATTTGTGATTGCTACCCGAATTTCAAACCTGAAGACTTATCAAGGACAATTGATGCGTGGCAAGTGATGTTAGAAGAATATAGTTGCGAGCAAGTGGCTGCTGCTTTAAAAGCATATATTACATCTAATACAAGCGGATTCGCACCAAGCGTGGGAGAAATCGTTGCTAAAATACAACTTGTATCACAGCCACAAGAACTTGACGGAATGACGGCGTGGGGATTAGTTAGCAAGGCTTTAAGGAATGGTACTTATGGGGCGGTTGAAGAATTTAAAAAACTACCGCCACTTGTCAGGCAGGCGGTTGGTATGCCAGATAACCTTAAAAACTGGGCGACAGCAGATTATCAGACGATAGAAACAGTAATACAATCAAATTTTCTAAGAACTTACGAAACAGTTGTTAAGCGTGCGAATGAAATAAATCGTATGCCAGACAGTATCAAATCACTTATTGAGAAAACGAACGTAAATTCGTACAAGGTTCAAATCGAGCAAAAATTCCAAAGAGATATAAATGCACTTACAATTGAAGAAAAAGCCGTTAATGACGAAAATACAAAGTCAGAAAATTATTGTGAAGCACCTCAAGATATTCAAGATAGAATTGACAGAATGAGAGGTTGATTTTAGTGGAAGCAACGCCAATTAGTCCACAAATGAGAATGTACTATAAGCGGAAAGAGGCAGGATTATGCGTTGAATGTGGGAAGCCACTTAATGGAGAAAAACTTAAATGCAGAGATTGCCGAGAAAGAATTAACGCAAACAGGAAAGAACTTGTGCACTGGTATCAAGATAATGGCATATGCCCTGAATGTCGGCAGAATAACCTTATGGGAGATGAAAGGGTTTGCCTTGAATGTTCTGCAAAGAGATATTCTCAAAGAATCGCTAGATACAATATTAACCCCGAAGAGTTCAAGGCAAGAGATAGGCTTGAACAGAAGAAAATCAGAACAAGACGAGCCGAAAAGGGAATGTGTGTTAAATGTGGTAAAGTTGAGGCAGATGATGGGTATAAAACTTGTACAAAATGCCGCATTAAAGCAAGGGATATGAAACGTAATAAGCAAAAAGATTGTAAGGTTGAACAACAACGAGAATGGGTTACCAATGGCAGATGTTGGTTATGTGGCAAGCCTGCATTTAATCATACTAAATTATGTAAAATACATTACAATAAATCCCTTGAATATGTCAGAAAAAGTGTAGAAGTGAGGCGTAAAAATGAGCAAGCTAGAGCAAAAAAGATTTCAAGAACAAATGATGAGAGTTCAATTAAACAGGCAGAAGAATAAAGAAAATAAAGAAATGTTTGGTAATGCCTTAACAATTCTGCTATGGGTGCTACATGACAAGTTCGGATTCGGTAATAAGCGATTGGAGCGGCTTATTGACGAAATCAATAAATTTAATGAAGATTTCAATGCAGGACTTATAGACCCGAAAGAGCTTATTGAACAGCTGGAAGAAGAAACGAAAATTAAAATTAAATATTAAGGAGAATGGCTTTATGAAATTTTCAGATTTTACAAAGCCAGAACTTGAAAAAATAATTGAAAATGCCAATTTTACCGAGGAAGAAGTGAGAATATTTATGCTTCTTTCTCGGAATTTTGCACAAAAGGAGATAGCACACAGATTGTCAATGTCTACAAGAACATTAGAAAGACGGGTGAGGAATATTAAGAATAAGATTGAGAGGGTGGTAAATGAGTGGAACTAACAGACAAGGAATTGTTGAATTATGTACTAGAGAATGGTATTATCTCTCGTGACGATGTTCAAAAACAAATTGAAATGAACGAAAGGAAAAAATATTTAAAAGCACACAATAATGAAATCTGGCAAGGAAAGGATAAAAAGTGGTATACATACTTGCCAGACGAAAGCACATCAAGCGGCAGAAAGCTGCTAAAGCGTTCAACGCAAGAGTCTCTTGAAGATGGAATTGTGGAACACTACAAGAAACTTGCTAATGAACCTTTAGTTAAGGCTGTATTCAAGGAATGGGTAGACCAAAAACTTGAATATCACGAAATCAAGAAGCAATCATATGATAAGTATAATGATAACTTTGCCAGATTTTTCACTAATGAAGCATATCACATGGCAGATAAGAAAATCAAGTACATTACAGAAGATGACTTAGAATGCTTTATTAAGACTGTTATTGCCGAATGTAAGCTTACACATAAGGCATATTCTGATATGCGAATCCTTATTAATGGCATTTTTAAATATGCCAAGAAAAAGGGGTATACTAATCTAAGTATCACACAATTTATGGGAGACTTGGATTTATCACGCAGAGCTTTTACTAAAAATGTGAAAAAGAAAGAGGAACAGGTGTATTTCGAGGATGAAATTCCAAGAATCACAGAATACCTATGGCAACGATATGATATAAGGAGCCTGGGATTATTACTTATGTTTGAGTGTGGAATGAGAGCTGGCGAGTTATCATCACTTAAGTTTTCTGATATTCACAACACTGTACTGAAAGATGGAACTATTAAGCATTATATTTCTATACAAAGAACAGAAATTAAGGTCAGAGATGAAAATGGGAAATGGGCTAAGATAGTAAGCGACTATCCTAAATCTGACGCAGGATTAAGAGATATAATTATTCCAGATAAAGCTGTAAATACTGTTAAGGCAATTCGCAGATTAAATCCTTTTGGAACTTATATGTTTGAAGAAAAGGGAGAGCGTATAAAGGAACAAGCATTTAACAGAAAGTTGCATAAGATATGCAAGGCACTAGACATTAATTATCGTTCCACGCACAAAGTCCGCCGGGCATACAGTGTTGCATTGTATGATAATTGCGTGAGTGACACTGTTATAACAGAAATGATGGGGCATACAAGCATTGAGACAACAAGAAAATATTACATTTACAGTAATAAGACTGATAGAACTAAGATTGAGCAAGTTAATAATGCTATCAATTATTAGGATTTTGATTACAAAGTAATCAAAGTAATCAAGGCACAAAGCCAGAAGCCCAGTAATAGAGCGGAATAAGGAAGTAGTCAATGCAGTTCGATTCTCTCATCCCCTGCTATTTTTTCAAGGAGAAGAAACACTGCAAACCCGCATAAACACTGAATGAAAGGAGATTTTTTGAACATCGTCTTTTTGCAAGAAAATAAAGAGGTAATCAAGAAAGTAATCATAGAAGTTTAGCAAACGCCGTAAGGGCGTTATTTTTTTACTTTAAAATGGCGGATAACTGTCTAATTTATGGCGGTTAATCCGTCTTTTTTTATGCCAAAATATAATCAGAAAGAGAGGTAGTGCGAATGTTTTCAGATGAAGTTAGAGAAAAGATTTTAAGCAAAGAAGAATTACAGAAACTTGATTTAGTGACATTATCTCTTGTTATCCACGCAATTGAAGAGGTTTTAGAGGAGGCAGACAATGAACAATCCTTATCAAGTGCCTATGATGAATAATTCTTATATGCAATCTCAAAATCCATATATGGATAGAATGAACTTTTTACAAAATTATCAGCAGAGCTTACAACAGCCAGTGGCAGGGACACAAATGTCCTTAGCAAATCAACAGGCTATGCCACAGCAGATAGCAGGCATTAATGGAAGAATAGTGCAGGCGGTTGAAAATATTAATGCTAACGAGGTCCCTATGGATGGCTCAATGGCATTCTTTCCGAAACAGGATATGTCGGAAATCTATGTTAAAGGTTGGAACGCTAACGGAACTATCAACACGATTGTGTATAAGCCTTATACAGCCCCTAAAGATAATCAGACAGTAAATTCTATGGCTAATACAGAGAACGCTAAATTTACCCTATCAGACGAAAGCACACAGCTATTTCTGAATAAGTTTGAAGAGTTATCAGAGAAGATAGGGCAGTTAGAAGATAGATTTGATAAATCTTTAGGAACGCAAAGAAAAACTTCACGAACACAGAGCAAGGGCGGTGATGAAGAATGAATCCAATTAACATTTTTCAAATGATGAGAGGTGGTCCTCAACAATTTTTGCAGCAGATAGCGAACAATAATCAGCTTATGAGCAACCCAATGATGAAAAATACGATACAAATGGCGCAGCAAGGCAATATGCAAGGCATTGAACAAATGGCTAGAAATTTATGTAAGGAAAAAGGATTAAATGCAGATGATGTATTTAATCAGATAAAAAGCAGATTTAATAATTAATAGCATATTAGATGTCTTTGCAAATTACCTGGGTGACATCTTTATGAATAAATTAATGGAGGTAACTAATATGTTTAATTCAAATTGTGCCAGTGTGCCACTTGTTGCAAATATTGATGGCAACAGTAATAACAATGGCTGGGGAGATGGCGGATGGCTTTGGTTCATTGTTGTAATCTTTGCAATATTTGGTGGCTGGGGCGGTGGCTTTGGCGGATTTGGCGGTAATGGTGGAGCATTACAGGGATATGCGACACAGGCTGACATTCAGAGAGGCTTCGATAATTCAGCGGTTATCAGCAAGTTAGATGGCATTTCCAACGGACTTTGCGACGGCTTTTATGCTATGAACAACAGTATGCTCACAGGCTTTAATGGCATAAATACAAACATTATGCAGACAGGCTACGGCATCCAGCAGGCTATTAACGCTGATACAGTCGCTAATATGCAGAATACCAATGCTTTACAGTCACAGCTTGCTAACTGTTGCTGTGAGACAAGAGAAGCTATTCAGGGTGTAAACTACAATATGGCAACTAACACCTGTGCTTTGCAGAACACAATGAATAATAATACAAGAGATATTATCGACAGCCAGAACGCAGGAACAAGAGCTATCCTTGATTTCCTGACTAACGACAAGATTGCAACATTACAGGCAGAGAATAATGATTTACGCAGAGCTGCTTCGCAGGATAGACAGAATGCACTTCTGACTACCACAATGGCAGCACAGACAAATCAGATAATCGACGCTGTAAGACCTACACCGGTTCCATCATTCCCAGCAAGCAACCTTTACGGATATGCTTACGGATGTGGATGCAATACAGGTTGTGGTTGCTAAACAACTGAATAATCAAGTATCTTAATCAAATTTGCTCGGTTTAATTCTTGGTTTAACTCGGTTTAATTCAATTTAACTTGATTTAACTCAATTTAATCGAGTTAAGTATCGAGTTTAACTTGAAAGAAAACTCGAAAGATTATGTCTGCTAAGCAGTATTACTTATAATCAAAGGGCAGGCTATAATGTTTGCCCTTATTTTAATTATCTGGAGGTTTCTAAAGTGGAAGAATTAAAAAATAAGTTTATAGAAGCAATTAAAAGCATAGATTTTAATAAGCTTAATATCTATGAGCTAAAAACTGTATCAGAAATTTCTGATACAGTAGATAAGATGGCAAAGAAAGATTATACAGAATTGCTTAAAGAGTCTATGGTTTCAATGGGAGTAAAAACTTCAAAAGAAGAGAAACCTAAAACAATAGGAGAAATGAAATAAGGAGGTTTTTATTATGGCTGAATTTTCAAATGTTGCAACACAGACAGTTGCGGTAAATGGAAATGTATTATTTACAGATGCACCAACATCTGTATGTAACAAAGGATATATTTCGCACAGAACAGGAAGCGGATTAATCAACCTCAAAGGTGCTACTAACACTTGCAAGGCAAAGTACAGAGTAGAATTTAATGGAAATATTGCAGTACCGGCAGGTGCTACAGCAGGTCCTATATCCCTTGCGATTGCGATAGAGGGCGAACCAGATTTATCAACACTTGCAATTTCAACACCGGCGGCGGCAGAAGCATTTAACAATGTTTCTATGGCTACAGATGTATGGCTTCCTTGTGGTTGCTGTCAGGCAATCTCTGTTAAGAATACATCTACACAGGCTATCAGTGTTGCTAATGCAAATATCACGATCAACAGAATAGGTTAAGAAAGTGAGGTAAACAACTATGCATATTGAAAGAATACACAAAATGGTTGAGTGCCTTACCGAAAAGACACTATCTGAACTTGATAAGGGCATTGAAAATGTAAATGTTGAGGAAATGTCAGAAGCTGTGGATATGATTAAGGACTTATGTGAAGCAGAGTATAAGGCTGTTATCGTTAAGTCTATGAAGAAAGCTGATGAAGAGGAAGAAGAATACAACAAGGAGCTACTTAGAGCCTTAAAAGACGAATACGGAGAAGAGGGTGGCAGAAGATACTATGATGAATACAGATACAAGACTACCGGTAGATTTGCTCCTAAAGGCAAGGGCAGTTATGTAGGCAGAAGAGGATACGAAGAACCACCTTATTACCATATGTACCCAGAGCGTGATATGGATAGAGAGTATGGCAGAATGTACTATACAGAGCCTACAGCTACACATACACCCGAAAGTGGCTACGACAGGGCAAAGAGAATGTACACAGAGACTAAAGAAATGCACAAAGCTAATACGCCAGAGGATAAGGAGCATAAGATGAAGTCACTTGACAGCTACACTAAGGAACTTGCAAGCGACATTACAGATATGGTTGCCGATATGTCAGCAGAAGAGAAAAACTTGCTTAGAACGAAGTTAAGCACTCTTGTATCTAAGATATGATTTTAAAGGCTATGAGTAGCAATATTCATAGCCTGTTTTGTTTAGGAAAGGAGCATACAGATGATTTTTAGCATTAATGGCACAATGTGGCAAGTGCAATATAAAAATTCAAATTCAAGTGAATTAAGGCGGTCAGACAACACAATCAGCTTAGGTGTAACTGACAGAAACGCGCATACGATATATCTGTCAGACAAACTACAGGGATTTATGCAACGCAAAGTTCTGATACACGAAATCTGCCACGCTGTCTGTATGTCTTATGATATTTATTTGCCGATTGAAACAGAAGAAATATTGTGTGATTTTGTGGCAACATATGGTGATGAAGTATTTGACATTGTTGATATGGTTTTAAGAGCAGTTAGGAGAGTGGGATGATGAGTATTGATGAGCTGTTAAAGATAATTCAAAAGACTAATCCGACTATGACAAAGGAAATATTAATATATGAACTTAGTCAATGCCGGTATTCAAGTAAGGCATTGATTTATACAGAAAGTTGTTGTGTTGACAATAATATTTAAAAATGCTATTATCTAATAGATGTAAACAATTGATAATTAATATATCATTTTACCTTAATAGAACCATAGTGGAAAGTTGCATTGATACATTTTTGTATAGGTGCAACTTATTTTATTTTAGAGGTTTTATTATGAGAGTTGTAAGATTAAAAATGTATCAAGAAATGGCTAGATTCAATAATCCATCAGCGCCAAAAGGTGCAGATTGCTACCCTTTGCCACCATTTAGCACAGTTAATGGGTTTATTCATTCAATGTGTCAATGGAAAATGTATCATAAATTAGATTATTTTGTTACTGGCAAAGGAATTTATAATACTAAGGTGCAAAAAGAATGGCACGGTGGCTATAATTTCAACAAAATTAGCGATGAAATGCTTAAGCGTTGGGATGTTATAACAGATTATGCAGACGGAAGCCATACCGGCTGGGTCAGTGCAGTTAAATATCATTTGATGTTGGTTGATTTATATACAACTATATACATCAAAGCTGATGATAGTGACATAAATGATATATACCATGCGTTACTAAACCCACCGGTATATCCATCATTAGGTGAGTATGGTGATTTATGCAAGATTGAAGCAGTAGATATTGTAGAACTTAAGAAACTTGACAAACCTATATCAGCTCCACTTGCTATGCAATCTTATATTCCTGTTAATAAAGGCAATTTTGTGGGAACTATCTATAGAATTAATAACAAATACGAAATCATTAAGGGTCTTAGGCGATTCCAGAAAGTTTCTTGTTATTTAGTGGATAAAGGACAAGAAGTTGTGAGCAATCTTTTTGATGACGATAAGCCAATTATTTTTATAAACTAATTTAAAACCCACGGAATATAGGTAAAATTTTTCTTTACCCCCGTGGGTTGACTTTTTGTATTCGCAATTTCGATTTTGACAATTTCCAAAATCCGGTTCAGATTTCGTTCAAATCCTACTTAAAAAATTGAAAAAATTTTCTCAAAAATTTTTAATGCGCCGTTTTCAATACCCCCCTACCTTTGTAATCTTATATTCAAGAATCTGTGAAAAACTTTTCCCTAAATCCGACCTCAATTTTGTTCAGATTTGCCCTGAAAAATTGATGAAAAACTTTAATAGATTAAAGTGCATTATATAAACTTGATCGGCTGTGGTTCGTGCTTGTTTTAACTTTGTGGCTTTGTGATTTGCCCTGTACGGCGGTTTTATTGTGTCGGTGTAGGGCTTATAAGCCTACAAAGTAAAACAGCTTTAAAACACTTTTAAATGTATTGTATGAAATGGGTATAATATGCCCTTGCAAGTTGTGGAAGCTGTCGCTAGATCTGGAAGATGTACCAGAACACACGCCGCTTCAACTGGGTACACTTGTACACCTAAAAAGGCGCAAAAGTCCTATATATAAGCATAACATTATTGTATTAATTTTTCAAGGTACGCAAAGAAAAGCATATAAATATATATGCTTAATGCTTGCGGCTGGAATCGAACCCGGAAGAGCCAACCTTGCCTAAATTGCTTTATCTCTGCTAATTTCTGCTGCTATGATTTGTTGCTCTAAAAAATATCTTAAACCACCATCGCCGAAACGCTTTATATAGTATTCTGCAAGCTCCGCAGTCGTGAACCCATCGAGAACGCAACCTACATCGCTATATATGCCGCGGTAAGTGTTTTTTCTCGTCTTGATAGCTTTATCAATCGGATTTGTTGGCTCTTTTCGTTCAACGGCAAATTCTCTTGCTGCTGTTGTTTTTCGTTCTCTAACAATTCCATCTTGTAAACTCTTACAAGATATTGCATAACTCTTTCCTGTCTTGCTCGGCTGAATACTTACAACCTCGCTTTTACTCCCATAATTCCAGACGAGTATATCCCCAATCTTTAAATCTTTTGCGGCTACGCCGTCAAACCTTTGACTTATTCCCTGTAATTTAATTTTTGCCATAAAATCAACCATCCTTTCATTGTGTGCCCTGTCTCATCAGTGCAGGTGGGGCAGTTCCTACAGACCGCCCGAAAGCGGTTTCGACTTAAATAATTTCTAAATATCCCAAGATTTCAATACTATTCGGAATGCAAAAGAACATCACACCAGACGGCTCATATTTTGGAACATAGGAAGCACGATAACTTTTCCCATTGTTGCCAATTGCCAGATATTCCCCGGCTATATGCTTCTTTGCTATTTCCTCAAAACTTATTAAGTCCTCAGTATTTATCTTTCTTTCTGTAACTGTCATATCTGTTCCCTTTCTGGTCTGCCATCATCAGAGCCGGGAGACCATCCCGCGGCTGACGCTCCAAAAATGGAGCGTTTCGGCTAATATCTGCAAGGCTTTTCATAGCGGATGACCGCTACCGTCTCGCCCGTGCTTGCAAGTGTTCCCCAGCCGTTCCACATAGGACCATTCAAGCCTAATAACTTAGGCTGGTTATATAGTTCTTCTCTCTGGCTTTCTGCAAGTCTGCCGTTATTATAGCCATAAACAAGGCTTTCAAACTCTGCCGCCGTCTTGATTTCCGTTGGCATATCGTAAACGCATTTATTACCATTTTCTAATAAACCTATTATCATTTTGCAACCTCCTCAATGTATATTCTTTCTTCTGCTCCTGTCTCGTCATCTTCATAGATGCCGCCTAAATCATCAAGCCAACTTTCAGCTCCTCGGCGGCTGTATGTCTCACCGCCTAATAAAATTTTACCGCTTTCTGTTACAAGTCTGTATTGTTTATCCATGTTTGCGTCCTCACTTTCTTTATTTTGTAGCTTAATAATAACACTGATTATAGTGCTTGTCAACACTAAAATTAGTGAAAAGATAAAAACATTTTTAGTTGCATTTTGAAAATAAAAGTTGTATTATTATATCTATAATATGAAAGGAGATAATATCTATATGTGGAAGTATAAAACCGATATTTTAAAAGAATTATCCAACAGAGGATACACAAGCACTAAAATAAGGAAAGATAAGATATTAAGTCAAGCAACATTACAGAATATTAGACAGGGAAAAGGAATAACAACAGATACTATTAATACGATATGTATTATACTAAGATGTCAGCCATCCGACATTATAGAAATAGTGCCAACCGATGACGAAAAAATAAAATATTTTTAAATGACACTAAAAATAGTGTTGACAATATAACGCTATCGGTATATAATCAAGGTACATTAAAAGAAAGGGCAGCGGAAAGGTTGAAGGTGGACAAGATGAAAACTATTGAATTATTAAACAAAGCTGTTGAACTTGGATTTGACAGAGAAAAGGCACTTGCAGACATAGATGCAAGCCTTGACGAAATAATCGGAGCAGAGAACAGAAAGCCAATCGCAGAAGAAGAAATAAGTGAAGAGTTGGCAAGTGATATTTTATTAGGCTTTGAATGTGAAAAGGAAAACAATTAAGAAAGGTTAAAAGGTGAACGATATGAAAGCATATGCGATTATTGACAAGAACGAAAGGAACGCACAAAGCGAATGCGTTTTGTACACATTCAAGGAATTGAAAGAACTTTTTAAGCCAGAGAAGGAAGAGACGGTCACTAATTGGGAAGAGTGGGAAAAGCTCCAAGATGTAGATGACTTGCAAGCGTACTTGATAAAGTCATATGACGGGATGGCATGCCCATATAGTTTTGAAGCTGTGGAAGTTGAAAGCTTGGAACAGCTCCAGCGAATGAATGAATATTTATATTCCGATGGGTTAAAAGAAGAGTTGTTAAATAATTAATATTAATATTTAGGCGGTGTATATCTGTTATACATCGCTTTTTTAATGCCTATTGATTAATTATATTTATTGTGTTATTATATTGCTAATAATTAAATATAAGATTTACACCCGATAATTAAATAATAGTTATCGGGTTATTTTTATGTTATTAGTATATATCAATAATAAGCTGGATAAGCTCCGGCGGAAAGGGGAATGAATGGAGAAAGTACAGGAAACAGCAGAAACGCCCGAAGTATTCCAGAATGACATAGAGCTGTATTTATCGCAGTTCTGCGAAGAACACAACATCGAAGATATGACCAAAGAGCCACAGAGCCGCTGGAACGCTGCCCTAATGTATATAAATAAATACGTTTTTGGTGATAAAAGTATATTAAAATTAAATAAGAATATTAATAAAAATAATACTAATTGTATCATGAATAGTAATTTTTATATGTATGATTTAGATAAATTAGAGTATATATTATATATATATTATTATTTATGTTCTGTATATGATAAAGAATGTAGTATAATGGGATATAGCTTATTAACTGGTATTAATTACGATACATTAATGGACTGGGGAGCAGATGAAAGGAAACTAAGTACAAAAGGCTTCGACATCGTGCAAAAACTGCGCATTTTTCGTGAAGAGAGTTTGTCAAACAAGCTCGCAACCGGCAATAAAAACCCTGTTGGCATCCTTGCAATACTTAACAGACATTATGCTTGGAATCTTCCAGGCGTGAGCAGAGAAAGTACCGCAAAGGTCATTAAAACAGCCGCAGACCTTCCGCAGCTTGGCACATCTGGAAACGCTCAAGGCTCTAATGTTCGTCAAATTGCACAACAAGAAATCATTGTGCAAGATGTACAAGAAATCCCACAAAGCCAGTAAACAAGCGAATTGTAGCCGTTTGCCTCACGATAACATGATTTCGCTAAAGTTGAGTTTAGCGAAGTGATAAAACAGAACATTTGAGCGACAAAAACGCGATAAAGCCAGTAAATAAGCGGATTGACAGCGATTGCATGATAATTATTCATTGCGCAATGACTCCGCTCTAGCTGATTTCATTGTGCAAAATGTACAAACGCAGGGCGTGGGGGTTATTAGTTTTCAGATTTTCACCCCAACTAAGTCGCTCAAATATTCTCAAAAATAAAAAGGCTTATTATATATATTTATATATACATAACCAACCAATAATAATTTATTAAACTATATACAATAACCATTATATTTATTAATATATAGCTTTGATAATAACTCACATAATATAATCAATAAATCTACTGTACAAATCCTATAGATAGGTGTATAATAAACACAGTTAATTTAATTCTAATGATTTTACAAACACACATCAGATACCGATTACTCAATCGGGCTATTTCCAAAAATTTTTAAAATATAAAAAAGGGGTTAGAAATGCAGGGCAATGAATATCAGGCTTTAGCCATGCGCGCTAACGATAAAAAGTCTACAGATAGGCTTGAGAAAAAGATTGATGATTTAAAGATAGGCAATCGTGGTGAAGATACACCAAGAATTGAGCTAGGTGGTGTTATCAATGCTGCATTAGGTTTATCTGGTGAAGTTGGAGAGCTTAACGATATGCTTAAGAAATGGGTTTTTCACGAAAAGCAGTTAGATATTGAACATTTAAAGCGTGAAATCAGCGATGTATGTTGGTATTTGGCTTTAATGTGCGATTCATTTGAGTTTAATCTTGATGAAATTATGCAGATTAATATTGACAAACTGAAAGTCAGATATCCACAAGGCTTTGATACCTACAAAGCTAATCATAGACAGGCAGGTGATGTTTAATGGGAAATGCTGAAAATAATGGATTTTGCGTTAATTGTATAAACAAATCATTACTATTTAGCGTAGAACCGTGTAAAAGCTGCATTAATAACGGCGGTAAGGGATATAACTTTACTCCACTCAAAGATGTTGCACCTAGCGTCAATGAAAAGCCAGTAAATGACAATGTTAATCATCCGAGCCATTACGCAACCGGTAAATATGAGTGCATAGATGTTATGCTTGAGATATTCGGTATCGAAGCTGTAAAAACATTCTGTTTGCTCAATGCTTTTAAGTACAATTACCGAAGTGGTAGAAAGAATGGCTTAGAGGATATTAAAAAAGCTAAGTGGTACATTGACAAATACATAGAATTGTCAGAATAGTCGTGTCAGTCAATGAAAGTATAATGGTTGCAAAGGATAGTACACTGCGACTTGTGGCAAATGCATACTGGGAATAGCCACTATTGCCCTTTAGTATAATGGCTAATACACAGGGTTTTGATTCCTGTTATATGGGTTCGATTCCCATAAGGGTAGTTTATTTTTCTTTTTATTTGTTTGGCTGTTCATTATTGTGTTTTTGCATTTTACACAGAACAGTCCTCCTTTCATGTACCTCTTTGGATTTTGTTCAGTTAAAAGCGGTGCAAGACCGCTTGAGAGGGTTCGGCATGTATATACATAGCCATGTGAAAATCAACTTATCAAGAAGCACTTCTTATCAAAACACCCCTAATATTTTATTGTTTCTGTTCTTGCTTCTTGATAGCCGTTACAGGCGGTATTTGTAGATATGGTGTAATGGTATCACAAGAGATTGCTAATCTCTCTAACGAACAAAATCGTTATGCAGGTCCGATTCCTGCTATCTGCGCTAAAATCCTTTTTCAAGTCTGCGTGCGTAAGCTGGTAGCAGACTAATACTAGTTAGAATAGGGTTTTGGTTCTGACAACATAGTGTGAGATAGGTTCAATTCCTATTACAGTCGGTGTACCCTTGGAGATGTGGTTCTTCGAGGTGTGAGGTTCGATTCCTTAACTGGGTGGTGAGTATGGTGCAAGTCCATATGTCAGATTAACAGCAAACTAGGTTAGCTACCGAAAAGCACTTCCGCTGTGCCTGTTTGTTGTTTTTATTAATCAAGCGGAGTATGTATCACAGGCATACATAAATAATATCAAGCGGAGGTATTCAATTATGGCAACAATTAGAGTACATAAAACAAAAAATTACACAGTTATGAGTAACACTCATTTAAGAGATAAGAATTTAAGCTTGAAAGCAAAAGGGCTATTGTCTGTAATGCTTTCATTGCCCGATAATTGGGATTATTCAATAGCTGGGTTAGTTGCAATAAGCAAAGAGAATGAAACAGCCGTTAAATCGGCTTTAAATGAATTAAAAGATAATAATTATGTTGTGGTCACTAAAGAGAACCCAACAAAAAGCAATGGTGGAAGAATAAAGTACACTTACGAGGTTTACGAAGAACCACATAAACAGAAAGTAGAAAAACAAGATATAGAAAATCTAGGGGTTGAATGCCAACAGGTAGAAAACCACGGACAATTAAATACTAATGAATTAAGTACTGATGAATTAAATATTAATATACAAAATACTAATGAATTAAATACTAAAAGTAATTCTCTTAACAGAGAACAATGTAATTCTTTTTTACCCAAAGATAAAAAAGTGAAAGAGTTTAAGCCGATAAGCGAATACTCTCAAAGTGATTGGGAAGTTGCCGAGGAAAGAATGATAAGTAGAGCTGGCAAGATAGCTTATGATTGGACTAATGATAAAACGCTCAAAGAAAATGTAGAAGCATTCTTTAAATACTTTTTAGATAAACACGGAGAATGTACTGGAGAATATCACTACCCATTAACAGATAAGGTTTTATCAAGAGTGGTAGATAATTTAACAAAAGAAACCGACATAGAGCGTGACGGATATACAGACACCTATTATGCGGCTATAAGTGATATGGACGATAATACAGACTACAAGATATTAGTTGATGAATATTTCAATACAAAGTTTTCGGCAAAATGCGATTACAGCTTAGTTCATTTTTCTTCTGAAAAGGTTTTGATTAACATTATGAACCACACTTGTAAGAGCAGTTGGTGCGAAAGTAAGGAATTGTAGGAGGTATTCATTATGAGTTCATATAAAGATTTACAGACCAAGATTTTTGAAAGGGATAATTATACTTGCAGATATTGCGGAAAGAACAGCAGAGAACGCCGGGCGTTGGTAATGGCACATATAAGAACAGCTTCAATGTGCGGTGACGATAGAGAAAGTAATTTAATTACATTGTGCAGACATTGTTACAATCACATTTCTAACAATGAGATTAGGGTAAAATTTGAAACAAAAGAAAATGCTGATTATTTTTGGGGATTATACCACGAAAAAGTCAAAGGATATTGTTATTATACAAACTACATCAAAAAGGTATTTACTGAAAATGGTGTGCTTATGACAAGACCGCAGATTGATAAATATGTCAGTATATTTGTTAAAAATGATGATGATTTTAACGCTTTCAAAGCAGAACTTCAAAATACAGGTTATAAGAATATGCCATCTAAAATGCGTAGTGATGTAAGAAAATATAATCATCAAGTTGAAAATCAAAGTAAGGAGTGATTATTATGGCTATGGGAGTACACCCACTAAACAAAGATAAATTCTATGAAGCAATTAATTTGTACATATCGGGGCAGGCTTCACAAGTAAAGGCGGCAAAAGTAGCAGGTTGTAGCGTACCGACATTTAAGAAATACGCTAACAAGATTTATGGCGGCGAGGAATTACCAGATAATTTATGGGGGAAGAATGATGATTAAGAAAATTATTAACTGTTGGATAAGACACAAGACAAAAAACTTAACAAGAATACCATTGTTTATAATGACATTTAACTATCGTAAATATAAAGCAGACGGGGAGAAGGACAGTTGCATGTTTTACACACACCCGGATATTGCCAAAGATGAATTTGTGAAGGACAAATTACAGGAAGTTGTTGACTATATCAGAGATAACTATGATTTGGATATTTTTACGAGGATTTGAGGCGCGATATGAAAGATTGCTCAATTTGTAAATATTGTGATGAAGATTTTGATTTTGATGAAGAAACAGGAGAAGAATATCCGGTTTATGAATGCCAAAAAGGGAATGATACATCACTTGATTGCGAGTGCAAGGATTTTAAGGAATACAAGCCGAGAAAATATAGAGAAAAAGATACAGAGTGCGATAAATGCGAACATCTTGAGATTTGCCTCGATAAGGGCAATGTTATTGATTGTAGGACAGTTTGCGATACAAGAAGTCATTATATAGCTGGCAGAATGGGGTGTGTTAAAAATGAATGATTGCAACTTAACCACCTGCCGATACAACAAAGACAATAAATGCACAAATAATGAAAAGAGAACGGAATGTGTTGAGGTATCTGGAAAAGTAATGGGTATTGATGTTTCTGTTGATGCAGTTAATGAGTACGCAAAATCAATCTTAGGAAGATACCCTAAAGACAATATGGAGTTTTCAAGAGCTTTAGCAATGAAAATCTTAGAGGAAACAAAATCATTAGCAAATAGCACAAAAAAAGGAGTGAGGTTATGTTAATAGTTGCATTGCAAGATGATGTAGATAATCTGTATGCAATATGGAATACGGTTACGGATAGGTTTTTGGGTGTAAACCTCACGAGAGACTGGGCAATGGATGCGATAATACAATACAAGCATTGTTCTATAACAGAAGCTAATTCAAGGCTGGATAATCCACAACCATTTTCTGATGTTGCTAAGGCTATTTGCAATAGCAGTATTAAAAGTAGATTAGATGTGATACGCACAAGATGTCACGAAAGCGCAAGAGACAGTTTTGATAAAGGCAATTATGGAATTTTGCATATAGTTACAGCAGATGAATTGAAATAAATGATTGCTGATTATCAGTGGAAAGGAATATATTATGAAGAAGAAAATTATAGCAATTGTATTAGGATTGACATTGTGTTTAGGAATGACCGGATGTGCGTCATGGGACAGAATGGTAACAGATATGAAAAGTGATGTAAATGGCGGCATGCAGAGAACAATTACTGTATACACGGCAGATGGTAAAGAACTTGCAACATATGAAGGCAAAATTGACCTTAGCACAAACAATGGTGGATATGTTAAGTTTGATTTTAACGGCAAGAGATACATCTACTACAACTGCTTTGTAGAAAGCATTGCAGATATTGATTAAGTGATTTTACCGGCTACAGATTGAATGTAGTCGCTACCCTAGAACAGTTATAGGCAGAGGTCTATAAGCACCTTTGCTGAAAAGTGGAGGTGCTTTTCTTTATGGCTAGTCAGAGCCTTATTTCCACAGTTAATGGATATGAAAATTACATAAAGAGAAATGGAATTGATGAACAAGTAATTAATGCCTATGTAGACGCTTGTAGCGTAGCCATAAATGGCGAGAAAGATATTGAGTATGGACTACAACTTACAGAAAGGGCAAAAGAGCTTATAGAGCGTTTCTGCAAGGACAAGACAGGTGGAACGATATGGGATTTAGAGAAGTATGCGTTTGCAAATAAAACGGAATATGAGCTGATTAATTGGTTTTACGATATTTTGCTAATTGAAGCACAAAACAAGGTTGTTGACAGTTTTTTTAGATACATAGAAAAGAAACGTGAACCTAAAGAAAGATTCTATATGCCAAGAAGAAAACAGTTTATCAAAATAGGCTTAATAGAAGCATTACAAGGCATGATTGATGATAAATATGATATTTTATGTATTTCTCTCCCACCTGGAACAGGAAAAACCACAATCGAAAAGTTTTTCCATTCTGCGGTTATAGGTTGGTACTCAAACGGATATAACCTTTTTTATTCACACAGCGGAGACATTACACGAATGTATTATGATGGAGTATACGATATTGTCACAAACGCTGACGAGTATACATGGGGAGAAGTGTTCCCTGGACTTGAAGTAACAAGTACAAATGCAAAACTTGAACAGTTTAACGTAGGAAAATATAAGCCGTTTCAATCTGTACAATGTACATCCGTCGGCAGTAAAAATGCTGGTAAAGTCAGAGCTAATAAATTTCTGCTAGTTGATGATATGATAGGCGGCATTGAAGAAGCACTAAACCCAACCTATCTTGATAAATTGTGGGATAAATATGCAGTAGATGCACGACAAAGAAAGATACCGGACGAGGATGGAAACCCATGTAAAGAAATACATATTGCTACAAGGTGGAGCGTTAGAGACGTAATAGGACGTATTATACAAGCTTATGAGGGAAACAAACGAGTTAAAGTAATATCCGTGCCTGATGTAGACCCAGTAACAGGAGAAAGTAATTTTGACTTTGAATTTGGTGGCTATACAGTAAAGGATTTTGAAGATATTCAGCTGCTTATGGATGAAATCTCATATCGCTGCCTGTATAAACAAGACCCTATAGAACGTGAGGGCTTATTATTCCCGGACGATAAAATCCGCAGATACCTTAATCTACCACACGGAGAACCGGAAATTATCACAGCGCAATGCGATACTAAGGGCAAAGGAACGGATTACTTTGTACTACCTGTATTGCAGAAACACGGAGAAGATTATTACTGCGTTGATTGCGTATGTGATAACACAGCAGATTATGAAGAACAATACAGAAATGCTGCAGGTGTACTTGTAAATAACAAAGTGCAAGAGTGCGAATTTGAGCGTAACGCCGGTGGAGATAGGGTTGCAATGGAAGTTAATAAGCGCGTTGAGAGTGTAGGCTGGATATGTAATATTACAGATACGCCTACAGAAACAAACAAAGAAGCAAGAATTTTTCAATGTTCTAACTGGATTTTGCAACACATTATTTTTAAAGACTCATCGCTTTACAAACCTAATGAACAATACGGAATAATGATGTCGTTGCTAAAACAGTATTCAGTATCAGGGAAGAAACAGCTTGATGATGTTCCAGATGTATTTTCAAATTTTGCATTGAGAATGACACAGGGTAATAGAGTAGCAAAGGTTGAAGCTGCTATAAATCCATTTAGGAGGTATTAATCTATTATGACAACTAAGGACTATCTGAATCAGATAAGTTATTACAACAAGATAATTGATAATAAATTGATAGAAATAACACAGTATAAAGAATTATCATACAGCATATCAGCGGTTGTTAATGAAGAAAGAGTTATGTCATCATCAGATCCAGACAAAACAGGTTGCGGATATGTCAGACTTGAACAAATGGAAGAAAACCTTGATAAGCTTATAGATAAATACATTGACGTAAAGAACAAAATAATAGAGCAGATAGAGCAGATAAACAACGAAGACTATTACACAGTATTGTTTCTAAGATATGTCAGAAAGTTTACATTTGAAAAAATTGCAAATGAAACAGACTGGTGTTGGCGACAGGTACACAGGATACACGCTAAAGCATTACAAGCCTTTGAAGACAAATATGGAAATGAATATTTATAAAAGATGTCATAGAATGTCACATTGCCGGCGTGGTATAGTATATCTGTAAGAAGTTACAAAGATGTTTCTTCATAAACACATCCTTATCAGAAGCACTGTTGCTTAATTGCGGCGGTGCTTTTGTTATGCAATGAGGTAGAGATATGAATTTTTATATGAATAAAGATAAGTCAATTATGTGCCCAAACTGCCATAAGTTTTTAACTAAGGCAGACAGCAAAGACTTAAGAACGCATAAATTAGCGTGCAAGCATTGTCACAAATGGATATGGTATGTGCCTAACGATGATGATAATTTTCAAATTAAAGAAATACCGGATAGCAGAAGTTCAAGCGGTATGACATTCTATTAGGAGCAAGATATGAACACAATGTATTTTCAAGACCTTGTTAGAGGCTGTTATGGTAGAAAAATTGCATATACGAATGTAGATACAATAACTGCTAACAATGTTGTTAAGGTTATTGGAAGTACTATAGGTGTATTTAATTGGAATAAGCCAGTTATTAAGTATCTGTGGCATTACTACAAGGGCGACCAACCGATATTATATAGACATAAGCTAACTAACGAGGATATTACAAATAAGATCGTAGAAAACCACGCATATGAAATTGTTCAATTCAAAGTAGGACAGACATATGGCGAACCGATTCAGTTTATAAGCCGCAAAGATGATGAAACTATCAATAAAGCTGTCGATACGCTTAATGATTTTATGGCAGATGCCAATAAGCAGGAGAAAGATATTAAAGCTGGGGAGTGGCAATCAGCAACAGGAACATCCTTTAAGGCAGTTCAACCTAAAAATGGAGATGTACCATTTAGAATTGTAGCACCTACACCAATGAACACTTACGTTGTTTACAATGAAAGCACAGAAGAACCTATGCTTGTTGTGCAAGAACTCAAAGACGAGGATGGGAACTGGTATAAAATGGCTTTTTCCGACACTATGTCTTTTAGAATTGTTGACAGCAAAGTAGTTGAAGCAAAACTACATACATATGGCGAAATTCCTATTGTTGAGTTTCCTAATAACCACGAAAGAATATCTGATATTGAGCTTGTTATAGGTATGTTGGATGCTATTAATAATATGCAGTCCAACAGAATGGATAGCATACAGCAGTTTGTTGAATATTGGGTTAAGTTTGTAAATTGTGAAGTTGATGAAGAAACATTTGCAAAAATGAAAATGAACCACGCTCTTACAGTTAAGTCCATCAATAAGGATAATAAGTCGGATGTCGAAATTATGACACAAGAGCTTAATCAGACACAATGTCAAGTTGCTAAGGAAGATTTGTGGGATAACACATTATCTATATTGGCTATACCAAACAAACAGGGCAACACAGGCGGAGATACGCAAGGAGCGGTCGAGTTAAGAAACGGATGGGATTTCTCTAAGACAAGAGCAAAACTGAAAGACCCTATTGTTAAATCGTGTGAAAAGCGATTAGCAGTAGTAATTCTTAATATATTAAGACTTGCAGGAGAAGATTTGAAACTATCAGTTAGAGATTTTGACGTACAGATAAATCACAGCCCACAGGATAATATGTACACTAAAGCACAGACACTTACAGTGTTGCTTCAAAGTGGCATACATCCACTTATAGCAATTAAGACAGTTGGTTTATGGGGAGATGCAGAAAAGACATTCCTTTTATCAAAACCATATCTTGATAATATATACAAGACTATTGATGATGTGGAAGCACAAGAACAAAAAGCACAAGAGATAGTTAATCAACTTAATAATAATCAGCAAAATAAGGCAGTTATCGAATAATCGGTAGCTGCTTTTATTTTATACATTTTGCAGCTATGCGGTAAATAGCAGAAGAACACAGCAGGAGCGACCTGCGGTAACAAAAGCGTGTGTTTAACGGAGGTAATTATGACAAGAGAAGATGTATTAAAACTTTTTCCAGAAGCAACAGATGAACAGATTACAAATCTTCTTAATCAGAACAATTCAGAAGTTGCTACGGAGAAAAACAAGGCAAAGCAGTACAAGGCTAAGGCTGACACAGCAGATGACTTACAGAAGCAGCTTGATGAAATACAGGCTGGCAATCTGACAGAGCTTGAAAAGGCAAATAAAGCCCTAGATACAGCTAATCAGCAGATAGCCGATTTACAGAAATCTAACGCTATCAGAGACCAGAGGGAAGCAGCTATGACTAATTTTAAGATTACTGCTGAACAGGCAAAGACAGTTGTTAAAGATGATGGAAGCCTTGATTACACCGAACTTGGCAAGATTATGTCCGAAAAAGAAATAGCTGCGGCACAGGCTAAGGAACAGGAGATTGCAAAAAATCAGGATATTCCGGGCGGCGGCAGCAATAAAGGCGGTGCAGACAATAAGACAAACGCTGAAAAGATAGCAGAAAGCCTTATATCTAACGCACCTAAGAACAATGACGTTTTATCACATTATATTCAGTAATAACAGGAGGTAAGAAATGGCAAAGGAAATGAATATGCAGTATGAAGAAACTTCATACGCAGGAGACGTTCAGATTTTAAAGAGAGAGCCTAATGAAGCAATCCCATTAACACTTGATTTTGATGGCGTGACAACTAAAAATGCACAGGGTAAGAAGATTGTCAAAGCAGGCACTCCAATCGGAGCAACCGGCAAGGCTGACAATACAGCCACAGTAGTAGGCATTTTAAGGTTCGATGTAACAGAGGACAGACCACAGGGAGTATTGCTTAAAAAAGCATATCTTAATACAAAGGTGGCAGAAACACATTCTGGCATTACATATGAAGAGGCAGTTAAGACAGCTCTTCCAATGATTGTATTTGAATAATAACAGGAGGTAAACAGATGTTAATTAATGAAGTATTAGACAGTAAGTCTATTGCATTATCAGCAACAGAAAACGCTAGTAATCAGATACCTTATCTTGGCTTACAGTGGTTTCCAGAAAGAAAGAAGCAGGGGCTTGATTTAAGCTGGATTAAGACACACAAAGGACTTCCAGTATCACTTGCACCATCTAACTTTGATACAATCCCAACGCTTAGAGCTAGAGAGGGATTAAGCAAGGAAAAAACACAGATGGCATTTTTCCGCGAGGGAATGACAGTTGGCGAAGAGGAAATGCTTGAAATCGAGCGTATTCAGTCTGCGGACGACCCATATCTTGCTAGTGCTTTATCAAGCGTGTATGACGATACAAATAATCTTGTAAGTGGTGCAGAAGTTGTACCAGAGCGAATGAGAATGTCACTTCTTGCGACAAACGCAGGACATCCAGTAATTGCTATCGTGAGTGATGGCGTTCAGTATGCCTATGATTATGACAAAGACGGCTCATACGCAAAAGACCATTACGCAAAGTTAACCGGAACAAGTATGTGGAGTGACACGGCTAATTCAAAGCCACTCACAGACCTTAATAATGCGAGAAAGAAGTTACAGAAGCAGGGCAAGATTGCTAGATATGTGCTGATGAACAGCAATACTTTCCAGTACTTGCTTGATAATGCACAGATAAGGAACTCAATCCTTGCACAGAATCTTACAGCAACTATTGAGGTTGATGATGATACTGTTATTTCAGTAGTACAGAAGAGAACAAAGCTCACTATCGTACTTTACGACAAGATGTACATTGATGATGATGGTAAGGAGCAGTATTTCTATCCAGATAATAAGGTTACACTTCTTCCAGAGGGCAATCTTGGTAATACTTGGTTCGGTACTACACCAGAAGAAAGAACAGCAAGACAAGTGACTGATGTAGATGTTACAACATATGGTATAGGTATTACAGTCGCTACAAAGACAGAGTATGGACCACCTATGAAGATGTCAACATTTGCATCCGAGGTTGTTCTTCCGTCATATGAGAATATGGATAGCACATTCGTATATGAGGTTCATAGCGAAGAGTAGGAGGTGCAACTATGAAATATCCATATATAGTAGTTCACAATGGTAAATGGTATAACGCAGATGAAGAAGTTCCAGAAAACAATAATTCTGGAGCTTCTTTTGATTATAGCAAGACAGCCATTAATCGTATGTCTACATCTGATTTACAGGCTTTTGCCACAGAACAAGGTATAGACAACGCAGAAGAACTTACAGGAGCAGAATTAAAGAAGCTGTTAATTGAGAAATTAGGATTATAGGAGATAGTTATGGAATACACCACATTAGAACAGGTCAAAATCAGACTTAAACAATTTCATATTGATACAGTCACAAATGATGATGAAACAACATCTGATGTGGTAGTGTTCGATAACAAAGAAGATAATCCGATAATCGAACAGCTCATTAAGCAGGCTACAGAAGATGTAAAGGCAAGAAGAAACTACCCCGACAGCTACACAGATGAAATGATAACCGATGATTTGAAGAAATTTGAGAGTGTTATCGTTAATTTGGCTGTCTACGACCATTCACAGGCAGGCGAAGCATTTATGGCAAGCTACAATGAGAATGGTGTCAACAGAACTTGGAGAGACAAAGATAGCTTATTTGTTGGGATATTTCCATTTGCTAAAGTGTTATAGAAGATTGTGCGTTAGCATTTTGCTGATGTCAGCAATATGTTAGCAGGCGGCACACAGTAAGGGTGGTGGGCGGTGTGCCTATTAATAATTACAGGAGATATAAAATGAAAGAATTTTTATTACAGACATATACAATAATATTACCTATCGTATTAGGTTATATTGTCTGGCTCCTTAAACAGCAAAAAAAGGACAAAGACGCCAATAGCAAAGGTACAATGCTACTTTTGCGTGTACAGCTTATCGAATACCACGATAAGTATATGAAACTCGGCGAAATACCATCCTATGCTTATGATAATTTTGTTGAAATGTATAACGCATATCACGCATTGGGCGGGAATGGTATGGTAACCAAAATGTATAACGAAATACAGGAAATTCACTTAAAGAATGGAGGTAAAGACTAATGGATATAACATCAGTATCAACAGTAGTTGCAATCGTTGTTATCACTTATTTGATTGGTTATGCGGCTAAGCAGATACCACAGGTTAAGGACAATTACATTCCTATAATCGTAGGTGTTGCAGGTGCTATCTTAGGCGTTATAGGTATGTATGTAATCCCAAATTATCCAGCTAATGACATTCTTAATGCAATAGCTGTAGGTATCGTGTCGGGGCTGTCAAGCACAGGTGTAAATCAAATTTACAAGCAGGTAAAGAACAATGCTTGACATTAATAAGCAAGCTATGAAGTATTCACTTCAAGGGCAGACAGTAACTATCTATGAAAGAGACGATGACGGCAATATCCTTTATGAGGGATATACCGACACAGAAGGTAACTTCATTCCTTATCTTGATGATGAGGGAAATAAGATACTCAAAGTCCTTGAAGAGAAAACAGGCTTTTCAGAACCAGTTGATTTCAAAGCTAACATATCATTCAGCGGTGGAGAAGCACAGAGTAAAGAATATGGCTTTGATACCGCTGATTTTGACGCTATTTTACTGACAGATAGGAATATGCTGCCTGTTCAAAAAGGCGACCTTATCTGGCTTGATAGCAAGCCTACATACACATCTGATAGCCTTGTCGATGAAACATCGGCAGACTTTACTGTTGTAGGTGTCAAACCAGCCTTAAAGTCAACAAAATATATGCTTAAAGCAGTTGTAAAGTAGGTGGTTTATGGCTAAACATACAATTAATGTATCTTTATCGGAAAGCTCAATACAAGGGGCAATAAGACAGCTACAACAATATAAGCAAACATTACAGTATAAATGCGAATTGCTTGTTGAACGATTAGCAGAATTAGGCGACAAAGCGGCAATTATGAGCGTTAATGAAAGTCCATTAGGTAGGACAGTAACATTGAGAGTTGACAGAAAGCCTATTCAAGATGGCTACCAAGCTATCTTAATTGCTACTGGCAAAACTATTGAGGTAGAAGATAGAGAGCCATTTTACACACTGTTAGCGATTGAATTTGGTGCTGGTATTTACTACAACAGCGGCAACGAAAACCCTAAGGCTAATGATTTTAACTTGGGTGTAGGAACATACCCAGGGCAAATACACGCATTTGAAGATGGCTGGTACTACTTAGGTAATGATAATCAATGGCACTACACACACGGCGTTAAAGCTACAATGCCTATGTATAATGCCACAATGGAAATTATTAATCAGTATAAGCGTATAGCGAAAGAGGTGTTTAGTTAATGGCAAATGCAAACGATTGGGCGATAGACCTTGAAAGCACAGTCACAACACTTGTCAAGGTTAAAACCCTAACACAATTAAAGAAAGCGTACCCCAAGATAGTTATAACAAATGAGGGAGAAAACAGCGGTCAAGCAGTATTCCCAACGGTATACATACATCTGTTGCCAGCGGTAGAGCAAGGACAGACACTTGACGGACAGACAATCAACGCATTGTTAGCAACATTTCAAGTAGATGTTACAACTAACACAAATAAGTCTGATTGCCGCAAAGTTATGGCAATAATTACAAATGTATTTAAGATAATGAGATTTCAAGGCAACGCAATGCCAGAGTTCTCAATCAGCAATAAAGTACATAAGAGTACCGCTAGATTCAGACGAATGATAGCGGCAAATGACAGATTAATGTAACAAAGAGCAGAAATGCTCTTATTTTTTTGCAAATTTTTAGGAGGTAGACAATGGCAGATGCAGTAGCAGGATTAAGTACATTGGGTGTTACTTTCTCTTATGGAGTTGAAACAACAGCAGGCACAAAGCCAACATCATTCAAGTTACTTACAAGAATTAACTCTATTGACGAGATTACAGTAACACCGGAAGCAATAGATGCTTCGGCACTTGAGGATAAGCAGACAAGAAACATTGCAGGCAGAGATACAGTTACAGATACAGTTGCGGTTACAGTCAACAAGACGGACGCAACAATTAAGGAATGGAAAGATGTTATCACAGCTTACAATGAATTGACTGGTGGCAAGAGAATGTGGTTCCAGGAAATCACACCAGGCATTACAGACGCAGAGTTCTTCGTAGCACAGCCACCATCAAAGTTACCAATTACAAGTAAAGAGCAGAACGGACTCCTTACAATGGCTATCAACCTTATTATTGAGGATATGATAGGAACAGATACAGCAGTTGTCCCAACATCGGGGGAATGATGAGCTATTCGACTAAATCTAAAAAGGCTGTGTCGGATAGCGTAGAAAACGCCAAAACAGCCGACTACACATCATATCTTGATGATGTAACAGAATAATTATTTTAAAAGGTAGGTGCGGTGCAAAATCCGCACCTTTCCCTATATGGTGATAGGGTGGGAAAGGGTAAAAATTATGATGAATATTAATGTAAATGGAAAAGAATACAAAGTTGAGTTCTCTTTTGGTGCGGCAGAGTGCAAAGAGATAGTGCAGAAAATGTTTTCTGTTGTTAATGGTTCTTACTTACTTGCACAGACAGATAAAAGTGTTGCACAGGCTTCCTTTGATGGATTAGCAAATATGACAGCGGATATACCGGAGATTTGCATATTAGCTATCTATGCAGGCTGTACTGATAATAATCCAGTCACAATGGATGAAGCAAAGGAACTTACTAGAGCATATATTACAGAGAAGAGAAAGACAGATAAGAGTTACGGATATAGAACATTGTTTGAAGAAATCAAGAAAGCGATGGAAGATGATGGTTTTTTCGAGTTGAGCGGAATAACAGCGATGTTAGAGGAAATGGCGAACAATGTGGAAGAAGCAGCACAGGAACAGAAGATACCGGCAGTAGTTCCACAGGACCACAAGAAAAAGCAGACTTCCACAAAATAATTTGGGAAGAATACTTTGTCTTAGCCAGTTCACTAGGCATTAGTTATTCGGACTTTCTAAAAATGACACCTAAAAAACTATGGGCTGTTGTAGAGGGTAAAAAACTTGAAAGACAACGAATGGATTCAGATATATGGCTTGCGATAGGTAGTTACATACTCCCAGCAATCAAGATAGGTGTTAGAAGTGGTGCTTGGGGTAAAGGCGAACTTGAATACCCAGACAAGCCTATTTATAGAGATATTAACAAAAAAGAGAACAGCAAAGATGAAATACAAAGAAAGAGAGAAGAGTTTGTTTTGAATATGAAAATACGCAAAGTAAACTGGGATTTAGCACACCCTAAAAATGATAAGCTGGAGGTATAAGCGTGGAATTAGACAGTTTAGAAGTTAAAATTACCGGTACTGCCACCAAAGCTATTAATTCTGTTGATAAACTGATAAATCAGCTTACAAGGCTATCTACATCACTTGCGACTGTGAATGGCTCATCGTTAAGTGGTCTTGCAAATGGCGTTAGTCAGTTAGGTTCTGCTATGCAGAATATGAATGCAGGAACAGCAGATTTTACCCGACTTGCTAAGAACATCACAAAAATAAGTTCTGTTGATTCAGCCGCACTTGCTAATACAGCTACATCACTTCAAGCTGTCACAAAAGCAGTTGCAAGCATATCAGCCATACCACAGAACGCAACACAGGTTACAGAATTTGCAAAGTCACTTGGCAAACTAGGCAGTAAGAGTATTGAAAATGCCACAGTGAATATCCCTAAACTGGGTAATGCACTGAATGGCTTAATGACCACATTATCAAGAGCACCTAATGTAAGTAGTAATGTTATTGCCATGACTAACGCATTGGCTAATTTGGCAAGCCAAGGTTCAAAGGTGGGTACTTCTTCTGCTTCACTACAAAAAACGCTGTATAGCGTTTCTACAAGTGCTAGAACAGCAACTAAAAGCAGTTGGAACTTAGCAAGTGCAATAGGTAAGTTTTATGCCACTTATTTTATGGTAATTCGTGGCAGTAAGAAACTTATAGAAGCTATAAAATCAACAACAGATTACATTGAAGCGTTTAACTATCAAGCGGTTGCGTTTGGTAAGATTGGTTCAGAATGGGATAAGGATTACGAAAAGTACGGATATGATAACGCTACGGCATACGCTGAAAGCTTTCAGAACAGAGTAAATGATACTCTTGGAAAGCTGTCCGGACTTAAAGTTAATGTTCAAGGTGGTTTGCTTGAAGAAAGCGGAACAAAAAACTTAGGACTTAACATACAAGAGATAACACAGTACGCTTCACAGTTAGCTTCTGTTACTAACTCATTAGGACAGACAGGCGAAGCGACAACGGCAATAACAAAGTCAATGACAATGCTTGCAGGCGATATAAGCTCACTTTTTAATGTGGACTATTCAACAGTTGCACAGAACTTACAGAGCGGCTTAATCGGTCAATCAAGGGCATTATACAAGTATGGTATTGATATTACTAATGCTACATTAGCGACATATGCTTACAACTTAGGAATATCAAAGTCTGTATCAGAAATGACACAGATGGAAAAACAGCAATTAAGAGTATTGGCTATACTAGACCAATCAAAAGTATCGTGGGGGGATTTAGCAAACACGATTAACAGCCCCTCAAATATGTTACGCCAGTTCAGCAACAATATGAAAGAAGTCGGAATGGTAGCAGGACAGTTATTTATCCCAATTCTTTCAAAGGTTATGCCAGTTGTAAACGGCGTTACTATTGCAATCAAGCGACTTCTAGTAAACCTTGCAAGCCTTATGGGTGTTAAGATTGACTTTGAGAGCTTCGGGCAAAGCGGTTACAAAGATACTTCTGACGGATTGGAAGATATTTCAGACGGATACCAAGATGTGGCTGATTCAGCAAAGAAAGCTACGCTATCCCTTATGGGATTTGATGAAATCAATAAATTACAGGACGATACAAGCTCAAGCAAAGGCTCAAGCGGTGGCGGTGGTAGCACTATTGATTTGACAGATGATATTACTAAGGCGGCGGCTGACTATGAAGCGGCTTGGAATAAAGCATTTGCCAATATGGAAAATTCGGCTATTGCGTGGGCTGATAAGATTGATAAGGCACTTGAACCTGTTAAACAGATTTTTAAAGATTTTGCGGTTGGTGATTTCTTTAAGGCAGGGCAAGATACATCTAACCTTGTGGCAGGAATTTTTAATTGGTTTGCAAAGGCTATAGATGATGTTCCTTGGTATACAATCGGACATAATGTAGGAGAGTATTTAGCTGGACTTAATTGGGTTGAAATATTTTCAAGCCTTGGTAATGTGTTATGGCAAGCCATTAAAGCAGCTATCGAATTATGGAGTGGTTCATTTACGGCAGCACCAATTGAAACGACCTTAATAACGGCTATAGTGGCATTGAAATTTACAGGCTTAGGAAGTGTTTTAAAAAAGAAACTTGTTACAGTAATAGGAACAAGTATTAAAGGTGCTTTAAAATCATTCGGAACAGGCAGCATAATATCAGGAATAGGTGGATTACTTACAACAGATATAGGCACTATTATAGGAGCAGGAACAGCAACAGAAATAGGCTTAACTATAGGTGCTGGAATAGTAGGTGGAATAGTAGCCGCTATTGCTGGATTTAATTTAGGCAATTGGCTCAATGAAAAATTAACAGGCGAGAAAATAGATATGTCAATGTTTGACCAAATAGCGTATCTTATAAAAGCACCATTTGAAGATTTACCTAGCTTTATTGACGGAGTGATAGAAACAATCACATTCGGGCATAAAGATGATATAGCAAATTGGTGGACTACAAGTGTTGCGCCGTGGTTTACTAAGGAAAAATGGGGAGAATTGGGAGACAACATAAAAACATCTTTAAGCGAAAAATGGAACAGTTTTTCAGATTGGTGGAGCAATACAGCTATTGCTAACTGGTGGAATAATAATGTTGCACCGTGGTTTGAAAAAGAAACATGGATTGACGCTGTCGATGGAATGAAATTAGGAATACAAGAAAAATGGGATTCAATCGTTGATTGGTGGAACAGTCTTGCAATTGTTTCTTGGTGGAGCAATGATGTGAAACCGTGGTTTACTAAGGAAAAATGGGAAAATTTGGCTGACGGAATTAAAAAAGGCATTCAAGGGAAGTGGGATGATGTTGTGAATTGGTGGGATAGCAAACCAGCACTTCAACGCATTTCTGTGGCTATCGAAGATTTTAAAACTAAGATACAGAACGCTTGGAACAGCTTTAAGCAGTGGTGGAATGATTTAGGACTTGAATTTCCACACATTGATACACCACACTTTAAAATTGACGGAGAATTTAGTCTTGCACCGCCTAAAGTGCCAAAAGTCAGCATTGATTGGTATGCAAACGGCGGATTCCCAGGCAAAGGACAATTATTTGTCGCAAACGAAGTAGGTCCTGAAATGGTTGGTACTATGGATGGAAGAACGGCGGTAGCTAACCAACAGGAAATTACACAAGGTATTGCTAATGCAGTTTATCCAGCGGTTTACAATGCAGTTGTAGCAGCTATGTCAGAAGCTAACAACAATGTAAATATAACATTACAAGGTGACGCGGATAAGCTATTTACAATGGTACAAGATAAAGCTAACAGCTATACAAATATGACAGGTCAAGCAGCCTTTCCGTATTGATAAGATAAAAGTATTGTGCTATTCTTTTGCTATATATAAAAAGCAAAGGGGTAACACAATATGACAGAAAAGAAAGCAAAGAAAAAAGACAGTAAACTAAGCATAGCGGCGGCAATCACAGCACTATTTATATTCACAATCCCAATAGGTTTTATATTGGCTATTGTGGATTTAATTAAAAGTAAAGGCGACAAGTCACAAAGGCACTTAGGCTCTTACTTTGCAATAGTATCGTTTGTACTATTTCTGATAGTCGCTTTTAGTAACGGAAGTGGTAACAGCAGTAACAATGCCAATGCTACGAAACAAACCATTGCAACACAGCAAGATACAGATATAGCAAGATATGGCGATACAACACTTAAGTACCTTAAACACGAAGTAATTACAGATAGCAATGACAGAGAAGTTCTTGTTGTTTATTTTGACTTTGCAAACAATTCAGAAGATAACACGGCTTTTGCATATAATTATGATGTTACATGCTTTCAAAACGGCAAAGAACTTGACTATCCGTTAGTTAGTTTTGACATTGACGAATACAATAATATTGCAAGAGAATTACAGACAGGTACAAATATTACAGTTGCAAGGATATATATACTAGAAGATAAAAGCAATGTTGATTTAGAAGTAACGCCATTGGGAGATGATAAAAAACTTATAAAATTAACATTAGAATTACAGTAGAGGGAATATGTATGTCAGTGAAAAAAGAACTAAACGAAATGCTAGAAGCAATAGGAGTGAAGAAGAAACAGCAACCACAAATTCAACGCCCACTAAATCCTAACTTTAAAGGAGTGTACAGAGCGACAGAAAACGGATTGATTGAAGTATATTGTCCAAGATGTAGCAGTTGGGACTGTTCTCACACGCAGATTACAACAACTGTACCGCAGAAATCCAAAACAAGATATTCTGTTAATCTAAATCCTTTAAGACCGTTTACATTGGTTAATAAGAAAGAGAAGATTAAGCAACAAGGCGGAACTTATTCACAGCATAGATTTGTATGTAACAGATGTGGGTTGATTTTTTGGTAATATATGGTTTAAATGGAGCGTACCCACTTGTGGGGATGATTTGAGACAGATGTTTCGTGCCAAGCGGTTGACGCGATTGATTTGCAGAAAATGTCATACACACAAGTGTGCATGAATGTTTCGTAAGATTTTCCCAAGAAGTTGGGAATTTTGCAGGAAATTGCAAAACATTTTATAGCTTTCGCCACTTGTGGCGACGATTTCTTGTAAAGCTAGGAGAGTTATCGCAGAAAGTTGCGACGATTTCCCCAAGAAGCTGGGGAAAACAAAATCAGTAGAGCCAAAATCTTAGCTATATTAAATACTTAAAGCAATTAAAAAGGCTGTCAGCCCGACAACTGACAGCCAAAAGTCACAATACCGCTTAAACAAGCAGCACAGATATTATATAACACTAATTGAATTAATGCAATAGAAATATTAAGGAATGTATCAGAAATGGTGCATTCCTTTTTTAATGCCTTGAAAGGGGTGGTTTAATTGATTGACGCAGTTGTGATAGAGGGGGTTAGATTCCCAGTAGCATACAACGGCTACACATACAGCAGAAATAAGATATGGTCTAAGAACACAGGAAGAAACGATTATGGAGAAATGGTTGGCACAATCGTGGATATCAAAGACAAAGTAGAGCTTCAATTACCGCCACTTACAGGAGAACAAGCACTATTGCTTGATAATGTAGTAAGCGACGTAGATAACCCATTCCCAACGGCACAAGTCCTATTTTTAGGTGGTACTCAAAAAGAAATGACAATATACACAGGAGATGTGACATATCCGTATCTCACAAGAGCAAAAAATGAGGACGGATTAATAGTCGGAGCAAAGATAAGTCTGATTCAGAAATAAAGGAGAGTTACACATGAAACTTAAAACAAGTGAGTTAATAGACAGATTCCAGAGCTTAAGCAACATATCACATGACAAGACCACAGGCAGAATTGCTATGGCTATTATGTGCAATATCAAGGCGTTAGAAGAATTATATAAGGCAACATTACAGACCATAGAAGATACTAAGGTTAAGTATGCAGATAAGGACGACAGCGGTAATCCAGTTATCAACGATAATCAGTATCAGATTACATCAGAGAACTTAAAGAAGCTACAGGAAGAATTACAGGAAATCAATGAGCAAGAGATTGAAGTGCCTGACATGACAATGCTTCCTATGGACGCATTCGATAAATGCGAAGAAATTACACCAGTTAAATTATACTCAATTGAGTTTATGATAAGCCATTAATTAATCAATAAAGGCGGTGTAGAATGAAGATATTAGACACAGCTATAACGGAAATTGTTAAGGGGAATAGCACAAGGTACTATTCTAAGTACATTGTCGATAAAAAAGAATATACCAACACGCTTAACAAATTCAATTTCCAAAACATAACAAATCCTAATAACGAAATTACCATAGGTAACACTTGTGCAAGCAGTGTTACCTTTTCTATTTATATGCCACAAGTAAGTCTCGAAAATAAAGAGATTACTATATATGAGGGCGTAAAAGTTAGTAACGAGATTAAGTATATTAAATTAGGAACATTTACAGTCAGTAAGCAGACAAGCAATGGAGAATACACGAGTTACGAAGCCTACGACAAAATGTATAAGGCTGACATGCCGTATTCGTCTGATTTAGTATTTCCTAGCACAGATAAAGCTATCCTCACTGAAATATGCGGTAAGCTAGGCATATCATTAGCAACAAATATAGTTACAGCACACACTGTTAGCGACAAGCCACAAGGTTATACAATGCGTGAAATTATCGGTTATATGGCTATGCTACAAGGCTGCAATGCGGTAATTAATACTGATGGAAACCTTGAATTAAGGTGGTATAAAGATAGCGGATATGTACTTGACGGACATAAGTATTATCAGCAAGGCGTTACCTTTACGACATCTAAGGATTTCATAATACAAAAACTGACTTGTAATAACACAAAATCCGGCGATAAGGAAACTAGCACGATTACCAGTGGTAGCGGTGCAACAGGACTTAGCTTTGTTAACCCATTTATGACGCAGGCAATTCTTGATGAAGTCTATAAAAAGATAGGCGGTTTTACATTTAGACCGCTTACAGTTAAGTTTGTCGGTGACTACCGACTAGAAGTTGGTGACATTATAACTGTCAACAAGGGTGGCGTTGATTACAAAGTGCCTATAATGCAGATTACGCACGAATGTGACGGCGGCTTAATGGATACCGTTACATCTATAGGTCAATCTGACACGGAGAATACAAGCGTTGCTTCTGGACCTATTACTAAGCAGATGGAGCGGTATTATGCCGACTTGATAACCGTTAATAAGGCACTAATTAATAAGTTAGATGTAGATACAGCCAAGATTACCTATGCAACAATAACCAATCTTAATGCAACTAACGCAAGCATTGATAATCTTAAAACAAATAAACTAGATGCAACATATGCAGATATCATCAATGCTAATGTGGAAAGCCTTAAGGCGGCTAATGCAGAGATAATCAAACTTAAAGCTAATTCATTAACAGCAGATATAGCAGATTTAAAATATGCACAAATTGATTTTGCTAATGTCAAAGGTCAAGTAGTAGGAACTTCTCTTATTAAAGACGGAGCAGTAACTAATGAGAAAGTACAAAGCCTATCCGCTAACAAGCTGACAGCAGGTACTATTGACGCAAGCAAGATTACAGTTACTAATCTTAACGCTGATAATATCACAGTAGGCACAATTAACGGAAAACGTATTGGAACAGGTTCGTTATCTTTGGATAAACTGTCAGAAGAAGTACCTACTAAAGAATATTTAGACAAAGTACAAGAAGAATTACAAGGTCAGATTGACGGCAATATTGAGACATTTACTAAGACAGAAATACCTACCCTTAATAATGAGCCAGCTATTAACTGGAAAGATAACGCAACGAAAAACAAGCATATAGGCGATATATGCTATGTTGTCAACCCTGCTTCAAGTGCAGACGGATACTCATACAGATTTGCCAACACCGGCACAGAGCAAGCACCTGTATATGAGTGGGTACTGATTAAGGATAGTGATGTTACTAAGGCATTGCAAGACATTATTAACATCAATGGCGAGATTTCCGGCATTAAAAAGTTTGATGTTGAAATCAGCTCATGGAAAACTAATACAGACAGTGAATTATCAAGCCTTAAGACACGAACAACCAGCCTTGAAACTGATATGGGTAACAAGGTTGATACTACGACATTTAATGAGGTTAAACAGACTGTTGATGAAAATAGTTCTACTATAACCAAAATGTCCGAAACACTTAGCAAAAAAGCTGATAGTAGTACAGTTACTGCATTGAATAATACGGTTAATAGCATTAAACAGACAACAGACATTAACACATCAAGCATATCAAGTCTTACAACTGTAGTTGAGAAAAAAGCTAACCAGGATGAAGTTACAAGCATATCTAATAAGCTGACAACTGTTGAGCAGAATCTAAATGGGCTAAAGGTTGATGTTACAAATCAATACCAATATATTGATAATCAGCTCAATGGTAATCATAAGATATATGAGATTGCACATGTGCCAACTAAAGATAATTACCCAGCTAATGAATGGAGCATACAAGTATATCCAAGTGATGATATGTACCCTAGTGATAGCACATGGGAGTACACAGAAGACGAGTATGAGAAGTATGTTGGAACTATTGCATATTGGAAAGATCAGCAAAGGGCATGGAGATTTATTCGGAAGTCTAATGGAACGCATGATTGGGTTGAAATTAGTGCTACAGAAACAACATATCTTCTTAATCAGAACGCTTCATTAAGAATTGATGTGAGCAATATAAGTACAAGTCTATCTTCTCTTACAACTAATGTTCAGAACAATTACAGTACAACAACGCAGATGAACAATGCTATTACACAAGCTATCACAGCAGAAAGCAACAGCATTAAGTTAGAAGTGTCTGGTACTTATGCAACTAAAAAGAGCCTTGAAAGCTATGCTACAACAGCAAGTCTTGACCTTTATATTAAGAAAGACCCAACGACAGGGGAACTTAAATCCGCAATTGAAGCTATAGCAGACGACATTACACTTAATGCAAGTGGAACAATTAACATTAGTGGTAATAAGTCTGTTAATATTAACGGCGACTTGTTCACATTAACGACAACTAATACCACTATTTCAGCAGATGGAACAATCACATGTAAAAAATTAAATGCTAAAGGTAGCACAATAGGCGGATACACAATTAATGATTATACTTTAGTGGGTGAACAAGTTGGAATAAGTAGTAAAAGCGGATATGCTTGGGCGTTTTGGGCTGGTTCTGATACACCAGAAAATTCTGTGTTTAAGGTAGGACATGATGGTAGCTTGTATGCAAAATCAGCTCATATTACCGGAGGAGATATAGACATTAACACAAGTACATTGAGTACATCTGCAATTAAACTGAATTACAACAGTAGACATGCTAAAATGTCTCCTTACCAAATAAGTTATACATCAGATGAATATGAATCATTTATGGATGCAGACGGCTTCGCAATTTTGGATAAAAGCGGAAATACTATATCTGAATTAAGAGATAAGTCTTTAATGTTAAATCAGGGAAATTGTTATGTGTATGGATATTATTATATAAGTTCTGGCGGTGCATGGGTTGAACTGTCGGAGTGGATTAAGCAAAAATTAGGTATATAAACCCGCACAGCGGTAGAAAGGAAAAACAATATGTTAAGTATAACAAGAACAACAAATTTAAGCGGAACATCTGTGATTAACGGTCAATCAGCTATGACAATGTATGCGGCTATTCCAGAAACTGGTTCATTGACAATTAGTCAGACAATTACTAACAAGGAATTATACCTTGCAAATCAGACACAATGTGATAACGATTATGAGAATTTTAAGGCGGAAGTTAATAAGTTGCTAAAGAATGAACAACAGATTACAAATTCAGACACAACAGCAACAGTATAAATTATCAAAGAGTGTGGGTTTAAGTCCGCACTCTTATTTTTAAGGAGGTAAATATGAGCCTAACCGGTTTTTTTTCGTACAGCCGTGTAAACTGGCAACAATCGCCAAGTAAAAGTACTCCGCTTAGTGCGGCAAACCTAAATGTAATGGACGCAGGCATTAAGAATAACAATGACATGATTAGCAATATTCGTGACGAGATTACACAATTAAACAGCAATATTGACGTTAAAAACTTTTTTTGCAAAAATATTGCAAGTATAAATGGTACTCTTGAAGGTTATGGCTATAATTATTGCTATTATAATAAATCTACCAAAACAGGGATTTTATACTTTGCTTCAAAAATTGAAACACCAGATTCTACATTAAATAATTTTTCTGGTTATTATGATGTGACAACAGTTCTTGAAAACATGGGTATTACTAGCTTTAATAAAATATTGGAAAGCAATTATACTCCTTATGATGCCACAGGCGTAGTTCGAGCAAAGTTGATAGGCTATGGAACAACATTATTATATAGCTCTGCAAGTCAACATTATGCTTTTGCTCGATATTATACAAAAGATGGAGAGAAAGGCGCATGGGCAACAAGCGAATTCCAAAAGGGCGATTATATTACAGGTTCGCTTATATTTAGTTAAGTTTCAGAGGCTGCTTTAGTAATTGCACCGTCGTATTTAATATTATTGCTGTTTAGCCGCGGAATGAGAATAAGACGCAAGGCATTGACAAAAATTACAGAAGAAGATGTAAGGCATTTTTATTGAACATGACAAACTGCAAGAAGCAATTTGCAAGGTTGGCAGTGCCGCATAACATTAACAATATAATATTCGCAATCAAGCACCTTAGTGGAAACACTGGGGTGCTTTTTTGATACACATTTTTCTAGGTTTAGGAGGTAATTTATGAGTAAATTATTCGGAATTGACACATCAAGATGGCAGGGAGATTTTGATTTCAAAGCTGCAAAGGATAATGAGGGCGTGGATTTTGCAATCATCAAGGCAGGCGGTGCTGATGATGGTTTATATGAAGATAGAGAGTTTGAGAACAGCTATAATAAGTTGAAAAGCGCAGGCATCCACAAGGGAGCATATTTCTTCGGTAACGCATTAAGCAATGACGAAGCTGTAAATGAAGCCAGATACTTTGCACAGCTCTTAGCAGGCAAATCATTCTGCTATCCAGTATTCTATGATGTTGAAGCAGGCATGGTTACTGGCAATGACCTTACGGACATTATTATGGCATTCCTTGATGAAATGAGAAACGCAGGATATAAGAATGTGGGCTTATACTCATATGAGAACTGCATTAACAATTATGTAGACATTTCAAGAGTAAAAGAAGCTGGTTATGCCGTTTGGGTAGCAAAGTATTCAGATACAGAACCTAGAATTGCTGTTGATTATGACATATGGCAGTTTGGCGGCGGCGTTAATTATCTTAGAGACACACAGATTAACGGACAGACAGTAGACCAGAACTATTGTTACACTGATTATTGCACAGACCATGTAGTTGAAGACATCACAGTGCCAGACTATGAGCCAGTGCCAGATACTAAGTATCATAAAGGCGATACAGTTAAGGTTATTAACGCTATCCAGTACGATAATGGCGAGCCATTCAACACTTACTATGATGAGTACAGCGTTTTATCAGCCAGTGGCAGAAGAGTTGTTATTGGTGTTGGTGGCGTAACTACTGCTGCTATTGACGAGGATAACATCAACCTTGTTAAGTGTATTTATGACAATGACAATGATATCAACACAGATACAGTAAGTCGTGGTGACGGCAAGAAAGTCAGAGTACTTGATAACATTGATTATGACGGCGTGAGATTTGCGACATATTATGATGAATATGATGTAATTGAAGAAAATGGAGACAGAGTTGTTATAGGTATTGGTACAACAATCACAGCTGCTGTCAATATTGCTAATCTTGAGTTTATTGGCGGCTCAAGTTCTGATGATACACCTACAGATATCCCATTCAGTAAAGATATTGAAGAGGGTAGCACAGTAAGATTTGTCGGAAACACAGATTATGACGGCACAGCTATTAAGGCTTGGTTTGATGAATATACAGTATCAGAAAAAAGCGGAGACAGAGTTGTCCTTGTGCATGACGGAGAATTATTCGCGGCGGTCAATGTAGCCGATTGTGAATTAGTCTAACCTTAACAAAAATACCGGGAGTGCAATGCTCCCGGTAATATCTTAATGAATAAGCACATAGCAAGCATAATACTTACAATTCTCTTTTTCATAGGCAAATCCCCTTTAAATTTAATTTTACTAATCATATCACAATATGCATAATTTGTCGAATATTGTCGAAACTTGCGATATTTTTAAGTTGATTTTTATATTATCAGTATTTATAATAATAATTGTCCGAGAGATTCGGACGAAATCTTCAAGTTTTGGCTAGGTGGCACTGTTTGATTGGCGTTGGCAGTGTCACCGCTGAAAACTGTTAATCTACTGGGGGTAGATTGACATACAAGAACAGATGTTCTATAATAACACCATCGCTACCAGTGTTATATCGTGCAATAAGGGGGATATATGGAGAATGAGGACTATAAACAAAAGATTATCGGATTAATAGAAAAAATAGAAAATACAGGTACATTAGAGTACCTGTATTCATTCATAGAAAACTTCTTGAAGAGGTGGGGGTAAAACCCTACTTCTTTTCTTTTCGAGATAACATAACATCTATCATATCTAATATTGTTTCTTTATCTCTTTGCTCTAACATAGAAAACTTCCAAAGTAAATCAATATCTTTTTCAGCTTCTTTTGAATTATCCTTACGGATTGGTGAAACATCAAATCCCATTAGCCACGCTTCTGACACGTTCAAAGCCATTCCTAAGACAACTAACTTTTCTTGACTAGGTTCAACTTTTCCTGACACATATTGACTAATATCTGACTTATTCATCTTGATATTGTATTTCTTGCAATAAGGCAATGATAAGTTCAAAATATCAACCTGTTTTAACTTACGTTCTTTCATTAGCTGTTCAAGCCTATCTGATGTACTTTCTTTCATTTTGGTTATCCTCCTTTCTGTTGATAATATAGCATTATTTGAACAAAAGTTCAAGACGTAAAACTTAAAAAGTAAAAAATATTGAACTTTTTATTGACACATTGGTTTGATAATGATATTATACAATCAGTTCAAAACATTGAACTTAAAATGTAGAAAGGAGAAAAAATAGAATGGCTTTTAATTACAGTAAGTTAAGAGGTCGCATAATTGAAAAGTATGGAAGTCAGACAGACTTTGCTAAGGCGTTTGGCTGTTCAGACAGGACTTTATCACTTAAAATGACAGGCAAGCGACCTTGGAAACAGGTTGAGATTTTAAAAGCAATTAAATTATTAGATTTATCAGAAGATGATATACAGGATTATTTTTTTGCTTTAGAAGTTCAAAACATTTAACTTTTAGAAAGGAGTAACGAGTGGAAAGAGAACTGAAAGAATTAATCCAGATTGAAAAGAAAAGAAATTCCTTGCTTGAAGAAATCAACCGGTCATTGAAGAAACTTGCAAGCAAGGAAGATAAAGAGTATCAGGGTGAAGTTGGCAAATCAGCTTTTAATCTTGATTAAGCCAGTTATGATTTTTACAATCTCACCTCTTTTCCCAATAGAATAAGAGGATTATAGCACAAAGTACAAACAGATTAGAATTTTTGATATTGATGCAATAGAAAAGTGATGGTAGCGGCAAATAGTTACAAACTTTTATTCAAACATCATTAGTTCTTTTTGACAGGGATAGCGCCCTGTTCGTATCAAGTGTGAATTACCTACCGATTGGCAGTTTTGTCTTTAGCATATTTATTTAATTCTATTGATATAGAAATAAGAGTATACAGGGTACAGAAGTCTAAACCACAGAAGTATGAGCCGACCACTGATATACACAATGCTATGACAGTATCCATACAATCTCCTTTCGGAAAGTGTCTACCATCACTTCTCTATTGTATCAATAAATATAAAGTTCTACAAGTTACAGCAGATAGGAATGAGCAGAATTGCTCAAATGCGCCTTAAAAGGAATATATCACACATTATTTAGAAAGGAATGTTTATGGAGTTACAGATTTTTAGCAATTCAGAGTTTGGAGAAATCCGAACTATTACTAAAGATAATGAACCTATGTTTTGCTTGGCTGATGTATGCAAGGCATTGGAAATATCAAATGTAGGAAATGTTAAGCAGAGGTTATCTGAAAAGGGTATCCATACTGCGGACACCCTTACAAAGGGTGGAATGCAGAAAATGACATTTATTAGTGAAGCTAATCTTTACAAGACAATCTTTCAGAGCCGTAAAGAAAGTGCGGAAAGATTTACAGATTGGGTTACATCAGAAGTTCTTCCGTCAATCAGAAAAACAGGAAGTTACAGTAAGCCTTTGACAACATCTGAACAGATTAGATTATTAGCACAGGGCAACACAGAACTCACAGAGAGAGTTGATAAGGTTGAAGATAAGATAATCAGTATCGAAGAAGAGACTCCGCTTTACGGCTGTGAGATTGAAGAAGTGCAGAAACATGTTAGAAAGAAAGGAATTGAAGTACTTGGCGGAAAGGACAGCAATGCGTACAAAGACGGTGGTATTCGCGGTTCAGTATATTCTGATATATACAAGCAGTTAAAACGCGAATTCGGGTGCGTGGCGACATACAAGAGTATCAAAAGAAAATACTTGGCTGATGTACATGAATTCATTGACACCTATTTGTTGCCAATAGCACTTGCTGAAGTGGTACATGATACAAACATGTAGGAGAAGATATGAAAGAAAAGATAATTAACATATTCGCAACACTGGCAGGAATCTAAGAAAGTGCAGAACATGTACTTTTACTACAAGTAAGGAGTGTTTATGGAAGAAAGGATAAGAGAAGAGATGCTCAACTTGGGTATTCTATCCAATAAAAGAGGTTACATCTACATAATCGAAGCTGTTAAACGCTTTGGAAATTTCACATCAATGGAAAATATTTACAACAGTATTGCTAAGGCAATGAATAGATCGCCAGCATCTATTGAAACGTCAATTAGAACAGCAATTAAATCAGCTAACCATGATTTATCAGCATGGAAGAATTATGACTGCCTCACAACAAGAGGGGTTATAACAACGATGTATTACAGATGTAAGGAGAATGCCAATGAGTAACATAAAAAGAATTATTAAGCTGAACAGAAACAGACAGAGAGCGTTAAAAGAAAGAAACTTTGGAAAGTTCGCAAGATTCAGTTGCAAGCTACACGCAATTGAAGCCTATGACAAAGTACCAGTTGGAAGTTATGTATTTAAGTAAGGAGAAAAAAGATGGAAAATGCAGTTAATAACAATAATATCACATTAATAGGAGTAGTCGAGAAAGAAGCAGAATACTCACATGAAGTATTTGGTGAGGGATACTACATATTTATGCTCAAGTGTTTAAGAACAAGTGGCAACGAAGATGTGTTACCAGTGATAATATCAGATAGACTTACTGATATTAGAGAAATCAAAGTAGGACAGGCTGTCGCGGTTTTAGGACAGATAAGAAGCTTCAATAAGCATACTGACAATATGAAGAGCAAGCTGATTCTAACAGTTTTCGCAAGAGAATTTGAAGCGCTGACACAGGATTCAGAAGAATTACCATTTGAAGATAATACCAATATGGTTACACTTGACGCTTATATCTGTAAGCCGCCTATATACAGATGTACTCCAAAGGGCAGAGAGATTGCAGATATTTTAGTAGCAGTAAACAGACCATATGGCAAGTCAGATTACATACCATGTATAGCATGGGGAAGGAATGCAAGATTTGCAGGCGGACTTGAAACAGGGGAGCATATCCAGATTCAGGGTAGATTCCAGAGCCGTGAATACGCTAAGAAGATAAGCGACAATGAAGTTGAAACAAGAACCGCTTATGAAGTATCGGTAAGCAAGATTGATCATACAGAGGAGGGCGAAGTTGATGTGTAGTGATATTACAGTTAGAGAGTTAGCGGGTATGGCTCTTGATGAAGATATGATGTGTCAGATATGGTCAGCGTTGCGTGGAACAGTTTTTAACGGTTCGTTTGAAGAAGCTAAGAGTTCAGAGTATGCAGACATAATAGTTGATAACTTCCAGATTGAAGATGGTGTATTTGTTATGAATATTTAATAAGGAAAGGGTATTGTTTATGAAAATGTTTTTAAAAAGAGCGGTTTTAGAGAATTTTATGTGTTACGCAAGCAGAACAGTTGATTTTTACGACATAACAAAGATTATGGCTGAGAATGGCGTAGGTAAATCAACAATAGCCACGGCATATTTGTGGTGCTTGTTTAACTGTGATTATGAGTTAAAGGATAACCCGGTAGTCAGAAGAGAAGTTGGCGGAAAATCAGTTGATGATATGGACACAAGTGTTGAACTTGTACTTGATGTTGACGGAAAAGAAATCACTATGAAGAAAGTGCAGAAGCGTACTTACAGTAAGGACGGCAGTTCATACAAGGACGATAACAAGTATTTTGTCAATGATGTGCCTAAGACTTTAAAGGACTTCAACGCATATCTTGATGTAGATATGAATGTATTTAAGATGTGCAGTAACATTAACGCATTTCTTAATCAGAAGCCTGCTGAAATGAGAGAATACTTATTTAGTCTTGTTGAGAATGTGACAGACCTTGATATAGCACGTTCTAAGGCTGAATTAGCAGAGTTAGCACCACTGTTAGAGAAATACACAACGGAAGAACTAACTGCTATGAACAAGGCTACAAAGACTAAAATTACTAAAGATTTACCTATTCTTGATGGACAGATTAAGGAAAAAGAAAGAGATATTCAGATTAAGCAGGACATTAATACATCTGACCTTGAATTGCAGAAGAACAGCATTAAAGAACAGATTGCTGATTGCGTGGCAAAACAGACTGATAACGACAAGCTGTTAGCTGAATACGATAAGGCTAGTGCAGATATTCTTGATTTGAAATTCAAACAGGGAGATTTATCACGCAAGGCTAACGAGGAAAATATCAAGGTTAGGAGAGATATTGAGGATAAGATTGCCGACAAGAAGTTTCTTGTTAAACAGACAGAAAAGACTATTGCCGATACCGAAAGCTGTATTGCCAGTTCAGAAAAGACCATTGAGAGCATTAAGGCTTACTTACAGACAGAGCGCGATAAGTGGAAAGAAGAAAATGAGCGTAAGTTTGATGATTCAAGCCTTATCTGTCCTTATTGCGGTAATGAATATAAGGAAGATAAGAAAGAACAGTTAAAGGCTGATTTTGCAAAGCATAAGGCTGATAACTTAAAGACAATTACTGACAATGGCAATATGTACAAGGAAAGACTTGATAAGGAAAAAACTACGCTTGAAAGCCTTAAAGCAGGGTTGCCAAAGCACAAGGAAAGCCTTGAAATGCTGAATACTGCCATTGCAGACCTTGAAAAGCAGTTATCCGAACTTCCACAGAAAATTGATGTGACGGCCACAGAAGAGTACAAGGCACTTGAACAGCAGATAGCTGAAAAGGAACAGGCTATGCACAAGGCTAATGACATTTCAAGTATCAAGGCTGAATTAAAGGCACGGGAAAATGGTTTAAGGCAGCAGTTGTCAGAGTGTGAGCGAAAGATAGCTGAAAGCAACACAGAGAAAGACGAACAGCGACTTGAAGAATTGAGGACAGAACAGCGTACACAGGAACAGAATAAGACCAATGCTGAAAAAATCCTTGATTTACTTGATGAACTGGACAAGGCAAAGAACGAAACATTATCTGACAGCATTAACAGTCATTTCTCATTAGTTAAGTGGAAGTTGTTTGAACTGAATAAGTCGGGAGGTTACAAGTCAGTTTGCATACCTACAGTTAATGGAAAGTCAATTCTTACCACTATGAGCAATAAGGGCAATAGGATTTTAGGCAGGGTTGATATTTGTAATTCTATTCAGAAGATTAGCGGTATATCAGTACCTATTATCTTAGATGATAGTGAGAGCCTTGACAGCACTAATCAGAAGAAAGTTGCTGAAATGGTCGATAGCCAGTTGATTATGCTGATTGTCAATGATAGCGAGAAATTAGAGATTGTGGAGGGATAATATGCAATGTGAAGACGCATATGTACTTACAGTAAACGACGAAGAAGCGGAAGTTATCAAGCAGTTTGTATCGGCAATGGAGAGAGTTTCTATTGGCATAGACAATGATGATGTTTGGGATATCATGGAAACCATCGCAAACAAACGGACTTCTGGTAGCGTAACAGGCATAATGATTATGTATGAAGAAAGCGAGGAATAATTATGGCATATAAAGCATTTAACCCAGATTTTACTTGCAAAGGTAAACACTACAAAGAAAACACAACATACGAAGAAAACGGAAATGAGATATGTGAAGCTGGTGTTATGCATTATTGTGAAAATCCATTTGATGTACTGGACTATTACCCTCTTGTAAACGAGAATGGTGAGATTTCAGAATTTGCAGAAGTTGAGCCGCTGGGAAAAGTTTTTAAAAGAGAAAACAAGAGTGCAACTAATAAGCTTCACATTAAAGCCAAGTTGGGCTTAAAAGGTTTTATTAAGGCTTGCGTAGATTTTACTCTGGAGAAAACGAAGATTGAGGAAATTGAAGATGGCATAGAAAATGACAATGGCAATAATTCCGCACAGATAGGTTCAAGCGGAAATTCCGCAAAGATAGGTTCAAGCGGAAATTACGCACAGATAGGTTCAAGCGGAGATTGCGCAAAGATAGGTTCAAGCGGAAATTACGCAAAGATAGGTTCAAGCGGAAATTACGCAAAGATAGGTTCAAGCGGAAATTACGCACAGATAGGTTCAAGCGGAAATTACGCACAGATAGGTTCAAGCGGAGATTGCGCAAAGATAGGTTCAAGCGGAAATTACGCAAAGATAGGTTCAAGCGGAAATTACGCACAGATAGGTTCAAGCGGAGATTGCGCAAAGATAGGTTCAAGCGGAAATTACGCAAAGATAGGTTCAAGCGGAAATTACGCAAAGATAGGTTCAAGTGGAGATTCCGCAAAGATAGGTTCAAGTGGAGATTCCGCACAGATAGGTTCAAGCGGAGATTGCGCAAAGATAGGTTCAAGCGGAAATTACGCAAAGATAGGTTCAAGTGGAGATTCCGCA
>ERZ860148.162-NODE-162-length-57162-cov-4.200904_pt1 | contig 57162 bp, 49 predicted proteins | sample MGYA00509981_ERZ860148 | MGnify/ENA primary metagenome ERZ860148 (study PRJEB30046, sample SAMN00715199) | human gut metagenome | study: EMG produced TPA metagenomics assembly of the A metagenome-wide association study of gut microbiota in type 2...
ACTAAAGAAGTAGCAAGCTGTTGTTTTTTGTCTTCGATCAACCAGTCTGTTCCGTATAATGCAACACGACGGTAGTCACCGATAATACGTCCACGTCCATATGCATCCGGCAGACCTGTGATGATATGAGCACTTCTGCACGCTCTCATCTCCGGTGTATATGCATCAAAAACACCCGCATTATGTGTTTTGCGATGTGTTGTAAAATATTCTACTACTTCCGGATCTACTTTATATCCATTGTCTTCACAAGCTTTGATTGCCATGCGGATACCGCCATATGGCTGAAGAGAACGCTTGAATGGCTTTTCTGTTTGAAAACCAACAATCTTTTCTTTGGATTTGTCTAAATATCCCGGTCCATGTGATGTAATTGTAGAAATCACCGATGTATCCATATCCAATACGCCACCGGCCTCTCTTTCTTTCTTCGAAAGTTCCAGTACCTCGTCCCACAGATCAAGCGTATCCTGTGTCGGTCCTTCCAAAAATGCTTCATCGCCATCATATGGGTGATAGTTTTTCTGAATGAAATTACGGACATTGACTTCTGTCTGCCAAGCTCCTCCTTCAAAATTTCTCCACTGATTTTCCATAATTTGTAACCTCCTACTCTATGCTGTATTATGTGCATTATCCAGATACAATGAGAATCCGGTCCTGTTAGGATAAAATACTCTCATCTGATAACGGATTACGTTATACGCCGAAAAAAAAAACGACTATCTGGACTAAATCGCCCAGACGGTCGGCATCTTCTCGTTATACTTCATGTGGTATACTCCACTTCCGTCAGTCATATAACATGCTTTGATAATACTAATCTTTACTTCTTTTGTCAATCTTTTTTTACCGGAAATATTTGAGAAAAAAACTCATAGAATTATATGAGAAAATTAGTCATGATCAACAATACAATTCTTTCCGGAACGTTTGCCAAGATACAATCGCCTGTCAGCAACACGGAAAGAATTCATGAACTGCTCTCCTTCTGTGGAATCCGCGAGTCCCATTGTAATCGTAATCGTTACCTTTTCCCCCTTTGCACTCTCTACTTCGGCTGTTTGAACTTCTTCTAACAACTGTACACCAACTCTTTTTGCCTGTTTCTTGGTACAGACCGGCATCAGGATCAGAATTTCTTCTCCTCCCCAGCGACAGACAAAATCACTGCCCCGTACAAATTCCTTGAAAATTTTAGAAACAGCTACCAAGACTTTATCTCCAGTCTCATGACCATATGTATCATTTACTTTTTTAAAGTCATCAATATCTGCAATGATCACGGAATATACTTCTTCTTTCGCATCAAGTTCTGTATATTTATTTCGCAAATAACGACGATTGACAAGACCTGTCAGTGCATCACGCATAGACATTTTCTTAAACTCTATGTTCTGGCTTTTCAGACGATTCTCTAACACATTGATCCTTGACATAAAAGTAGCTGAAAAAAGAACCAATGCACAGGCACAGGTGACAAAATTAAGCCAGTTGATCAATTCATAAGAAAAGTCTCTGTCTGTTCCAAGGATCGGATCATGAAAACTTGATATCAGCACAGATACAAGAAATGCAGCAAGTATAATTGCCAGAAAGCGTATGATCGCAATCTGTTTTTTCTCCGTAGAAAAAATATACGATGCGAAATAACTTGCAGCAAGCAGACCGATCAGATACAGATTAAATCCATATCCGAGTCCAAATATATAAGTAGCTGCCACATAATATCCTACCACTTCACCAAAACAAAGATAATACGCCATATCATATTTTTTCTTTTTTGCACTAAAATAACACAAAAAATAAATCAATACGCTCAGAATATTAACCATACTCATCGGGTTTATTCCAAACAGGATAAAATAAAGCGCAATCATGACAAAATGGTATAAACCAAGTAAAAAAATCATAAAATATTGAATCTGCTGTGTTTTTAAATCAACACGATAATTTCCTGATAAAAAAGATTTTATTCCCCGAAACATTTTTTCTCCATTTCATTCCAATTTTAATCATACAATATCATTATATTATAGCAATTTTCCTTTTTCTTTGCAACATTCCCCCCCTTTTTCATATATTATCCATAACAATACCTATATCAAGGAGCCTTCCATGAACCACTCTTTTTCCTGTCATTGTGCACAAGATGAAAGACAACGTTTTTTGCAGGATATCCTGCTCCAAAAAGGGTATCATGCTGTTGCTGCAGAACTCGCAAGCGAACAGGAATTAGCCTGCAATGAAGTATTATCCTGTAAAAAGATCATTCTGCTTCCTGTGCCGGTATCAGAAGTAATGTTAAAAAAAATGATTCCTTTCTTTTCAAAAAAACATATCATTCTCGGAGGAAATCTTCCCCAAAATTTTGTTGCCTATTGCAATGAACATGAGATTGCCTGTCTGGACTATATGAAAATTCCTGAAATTGCGATTGAAAACGCAGTTGCAACAGCCGAAGGAGCTATCTTTCATGCGATACAGATCAGCAAATACACATTACACCAGAGTAACTGTCTTGTCATTGGATTTGGAAAATGTGGTGAGATTCTTGCCGATCGACTATATGGATTAAAAGCAGATGTTACGGTTTCCACACGCGACGGCAGGCATAAAGCAAAAGCTCGTTCGTATGGATATGATGTCCCGGAAGTGATCCCATATGAAACTTTTGCCTTTCTATTTAATACCGCTCCGGCAAAAGTGATCACCCCTTCTGTGATCGACCGATTATCTCCCGACACAGTTATCATCGACATTGCATCACATCCCGGCGGTGTGGATTATAATTACTGTATCAAAAAAGACATTGAAGCCAGACATTGTCCCGGTCTTCCGGGGAAGCTTTCTCCAAAAACTTCTGCCGAGATCATTTATAAAAATATATGTGACCTGCTTCAAAATATGACAAGGTAAGATTTAAAAAAAGACTGTCTGCTATTGCGCACCCGGCAGACAATCTGCAAAATTTCATTTTATGATAAAAATAGTGCGCAGAAATGAGGATAATTTAATCATGACAGATACAGCATCTACACCAAAAATTACATTAGGATTTGCCATTTCCGGTTCTTTTTGTACGTACCAGAAAATCCTGACCGTATTAGATTCTCTTCGAGAAATGCCATGGGATATCATCCCGATTTTTTCCGAAAAAAGTGCAACCTTAGATACCCGGTTTCAAACAGCCACATCATTTGTTAATCAGGTTGAAAAGCTCACCGGACACAAAGGAATCTTTACTATACAGGAAGCAGAACCGATCGGTCCAAAAGGATATCTGGATGCTTTGATCATCGCTCCCTGTACCGGTAACACACTTGCGAAACTTTGCACCGGCATTACGGATTCTACCGTTTTAATGGCAGCCAAAGCACATCTTCGCAATGAAAAGCCCCTGATCATCTCAATCTCTACAAATGATGCCTTAGGCATTAATTTTCAAAATATCGGAAAGCTTTTTACATCAAAAAACATTTTCTTTGTACCTTTTGGGCAGGATAATTACCGCAAAAAAAGCCATTCCATGATCGCACATACCGAATTGATACCCGATACGATCTTAGAAGCATTAAACGGACACCAGATCCAGCCGGTGATCCGATCCCCCTTTTAGGAGTCATATATGACTAGATCCTATCCGAGAAAAAAGGCAAAGTGTATGACTGTATCAAACACTTTGCCTTTTTCATAGGGCACAAAACTGCACCATTTATTCGCTTTTATCCTCCTGGGGAGTTTGCGTTGGTTTCTCTGTCTTTGCCGGTTCTTTTGTCTTTGACGGTTCTTTCGTCGCTTTGGCAGGTGGCTTTTTCGTTGGTGTTGGTGTTGCTTTCACTTCTGCATTTGATTTGTCCTTGATCAAAACATGGACATAAACTTCTTCTACGATCTCACAGTCTTTTAAACCGGAAAAATCAACCGGAAGTTGGTATGTCCCGGCTCCTAAAGCACCACAATCGACAGAAGCGGTAATATCATCTGCCTCCAGACCTTTTACATAAGATTCCTTTCCGGAAACCACAATTTCGATATTGCCGGATGGGTCATATGCTTCCCCTTCATAGGCTGCATCCAGATTCTTTAACATAATACTACTCGTTGGAATCTTGATCTTTTTTTCTTTTTTCTTTTCGACATCAATCTTAACTGATATCTTTTGATATTCTTCCGGTATGGTAATTCCATCCGGCAGATAATTGACAACTTCAATATCTCTTTCCAAATCCGATGAATCAGAAGTTAAACCGGTCACATCAATCGGTATATCCAGTCTGGATATACTTGCTAACTTTCTTGCACTTCCAGCGATCTCAATCTCTTCCGGTACACAGGTCGCATCCACATATTCATAACCGTTTGCTACTTTACCTTTTATATGAATCTTAACCGGTATTGTTTTATTTTGCAACAGACGTGCTTTTACCCGTATGGTTTTCTTTTCAAAAGACAGAGTGGATGAAATAATCTTGTTCCCTTTTTTATCATATGCCGCCGGCTCTAAATTCTTTAAAAAGCTGTCACTTGCTCCATTGACATTCAATGTCACTTTCACCGTTGCAATCCTGTCGATCACAGATTCACCGCCGGATACTTCAATCACATTTGGCTTTGCATTACACGAACCTACAGTATATCCTTCTGCCGGTGTTCCCTCTGTCTCAACCGTAACTTTGACCTGCTTTGTCTCCATATCTTCCAGAGACACTTTTAATACCTGTGTACATTCCAGTTCTACATCCGAAGAAGTTGCAATCTTTAAAGACGGCTTGATATCCACGGAATTAACTGCGGAAAGTTCTGACAGATCAGCAGTTGCCTTGATATCCGAAGCATCGAGATTATCTACAACACTTCTTCTTCCACGGACACGGACGGTAGCCGTTCCTCCTTCTACGATTTCATAAACTTTATGCACCGAACGTAATGCATCTTCATTCGTCAGATCAACATGCACCATATAACTTTTCGTCTTGTAGGGATCATCAATATTCACAATAAAAAGCCATACCAGTAAGGCTCCCAAAAACGATAAGATCTTAATGGACAGATTATGAAAAAGCACTTTTTTCCAGAATGCTGCAATATCTTTTTTCTTTTCCTGATTATTTTTTGGCTCCACGATAATCCCTCCTGACTCTTCTTAATCTTGCTGTGATCTGCTCTTACGAACTGTTCGACGGATACGAAAGCGCTTTTTGCCCCCCTCTTGCTCCTGCTTTCCTTGCATTTCACCTAATTTCTTTTTCAAAAGCTCACCATCAATATTTCGTAAAAGTTTCCCATGAATCGCTATCGAAATCTTACCTGTCTCTTCTGAAACAATAATCGTAAGGCTGTCACTTACTTCACTTATACCGACACCGGCACGATGTCTTGTACCAAGTTCTTTTGATAAACCTAAATTATCTGATAACGGAAGGTAACAGGTAGCCGATACAATCCTGTCATCCCGAAGAATTACTGCGCCGTCATGAAGAGGTGTATTATGTTCAAAAATATTGATCAACAACTGACTGCTGATTGCTGAATCAATCGTAATACCGGTTCTCTCATATTCTGCCAGACTGATATCCTGCTCTAAAATGATCAATGCACCTGTCTTTGCTTTTGCTAACTCTACAGTTGCTTTTACGATCTCCGTGATCGTCTTGTCCGAAAAGCGATCCTTTTTGTCTTTCGAATCATCAAACGGAATGATTGAAGTCACAATATTTTTCCTTCCAAGTTCTTCCAAAGCTTTTCGAAGCTCCGGCTGAAAAACAACTGCCAAAGCAGTAAGACCAATCGCAAGTCCTTTATTAAAAAGCCAGATAATCACACTCATATCAAGGAAATAGGCTACCAGATAAATCAGACTTAATACAACAATTCCCTTGAGTAGTGTCCATGCTCTTGTTTTCTTTACCCAGAATATAATATGGTATAAAGAAAAAGCAATAATAAATATTTCCACAATATCAATAAATGTCATCTTCGGTAGTGCTAATAAAGAAAATGTATCTTTTAAAATTTGTATAACCGAATCCATGCTTTCCTCCTTACCATATCCTGTGGACTGTTACTATCAATCTTCTTTGCCTTTTATTTTTCATCATGTTTTTCAGGGAAAATGATATCTTCATCAAAATCCTCTTCAACCGGCTCTGTTTTTCCGGTATCCGTATCTTTGTCTCTATCAACGGTATTAAAACGCTTGACTCGTTTATTTGGTGCAGCAACGCTCATCTTGGGAACAGCACGAACATAATAATAATATTCATCATCTTCAAATTGCAAATTCTCTACTCCGGCATAATTAAGTGCCAGACGCATAAACTGTATCATCCACACAAGCACAACCGATAACGCTGTACCTGCTAAAAGAGCAAACATCTTTGTATCGATCTTTACAAAATAATTCGTAAGCAATAGCAAAATAACGTTTAAGATTCCACCGGTCAGGATAGCAATCTCAAATGCGTAATCCATTTCTTTGCTGCGGATAATATTAACTGTTACTGCCACAACACAAAACACAAGAATCATCACATACATTTCTTTGTTATCCAGAAACTGCTGTAATGCGACATGATACAAATTAATATTCGTATCTGTTGACGTACTGACAACGGTTACAACAGTCTGTAACAGATAATACATGCTCACACTGCATATAATCGGCACAACGGCGATCGGTCCCATGATCAGTCCTAAAAATATCGGTATCGCATATGCCATATGAAATGGAAAGGCTATAAAAAATGCCAGAAAAATATACGCATGCTCCGGCACAAACTTAATATATACATAATACAGAATCACAAAAACAGTGCCTACAACCAGTGCCAATACCGGTGATACATAAAAGATATGCGCAACTACAAACACTGCCGCCGCAACGACCAAAGCCCCTCCGGGCATCACAATACCAAATACTGCCAGTATCAGAACAATATACCAATGATTTAATGCCGGATTATAACCGATCACCTCATTTGCTGCTAAAAATGTCAAAAGTCCGGCAGCAAAACGAAACAGCGAATCTAAAAACCGGGAATATTTCTGATAAATGTTTTTTAAATGTTCTCTAAGAACTAATAGATGTATCATCCCCATTTTCCTCCCCGTTTTCATTTTGCTGATAAAATGCTCCCAGTACCTCTATATGCTCCAGATAAGACCGGACCAGATCCTGGCTGACTGTATATTGTTTCAAATAATAAAAATAGGAGAAAAAAACAGTACCGGTCAGAAGGATAAAATATCCTCCCCCTATCATAATGCCCAGTTGTAAGTAATTCAAACGAACAACATTGACAAAAAGATAATCAGAAAAATAAAGTGCGATCAGAAACAAAACCAGTAAATAACTGACAGTTATGTTCCATACTGCTGAAATAGTATGTGAACGGATATAATCAGACTTATAATATCCGCCTTCATGTAACTGGTCTTTGCATTTTTTTGTCTCATCAAGTGCAATCTGTGTCATGATATGCACTTTTTCTTCATTTACCATACAGCTCTCCTACTCACTATCATTTTATCATCTTTCATTGTACCACATCCTCTTATCCTTTTCTAGCATTCCCATAAAGAAATTCTTACCGAATTTCCGCATTGCCGATCTGCTTTTTTTATGCAAAAGATCTCTCTGCATGACATACCAAAACGTTTCTGGTACAAATCCGAAAAATTTGATACAATAAAAAGAAACGATCAAAGCATTTCTCTTTTGATATGACTTTGGCTCATTTTGCAAAAAGGAACTGATTTTATGATAGCAAAATTACAATTTTATTTAAAGCGGATACAGGATGGACGTTTAAAAGAAATGTGGACTCAAACTTTATGGCTGTATTCGTATGTCCGCAAATACTGGTTTTCGATTGTACTCTATACTCTGATCGGTCTTGGCGGCACCGGAATATCACTGATCACAAGCCTGCTTTCGCGCGATCTGGTAGATATCGTTACCGGACATAAAAGCAATGAACTTTTAAAAACCTTTATTATGTATATCAGCTTTACACTTGCTAATGTGATCCTTTCAAAGATTCTAGATTATATTGCAACGATCATTTCATTAAAAATAGATAATGCGATCAAAGCAGATATCTTTGAAAAAATGCTTCTGACACGTTTAGAACCTTTGATGTCATATCATACCGGCGATCTTTTAACACGCTGGAGTTCTGATGCTTCTGTAATTTCAGACGGCGTTTTAAACTGGCTCCCCGACCTGCTGATCGCAATTGTGCGTTTTTTATCAGCACTCGGTATCGTACTGTATTATGATCCGCTCTTTGCATTGCTTGCAATCGCCGGAATGCCGGTAAGCCTTTTGATGTCGAAAACATTACTGTCACGTATGCAGTCACGTAACCTAGAAAGTGCTGCTTTGAACGCAAAAATGATGGGCTTTCACCAGGAATCCTTTTCTAATATACAGACGATCAAGGCATTTGATCTGATTCCGCTTTATGTAAAAAAGCTGCATGAATACCAGAAGGAATATTTGCAATTACAGAAAAAATATCAAAAACTCGGTATTCTTTCTTCTGTATTTCTTTCCTTTGTAGGACTCATCGTATCTTATAGCTGCTATGGACTTGGTATTTACCGGGTATGGAGCGGTACGATCTCTTATGGTACCATGACACTTTTTCTGTCTTTATCCGGTACTTTAACCGGTACGCTAAACACTTTAGTCGGCATGGTTCCAAGTGCGATCAATATCACAACTTCTTCCGGTCGTCTGATGGACATCATCAAAATGCCCAGAGAAGATCATAGTGCTGCCCCAAAGATCGATGCTTTTTATCAAAAAAACAAGCAAGACGGTCTTTCCATTTCACTACAGGATATTCAATATGCGTATGCACACGGTGATACTGTTTTCGAGCATACCGATCTGGTGATCGAACCGGATCAGATCATTGCTCTGATAGGACCATCCGGTGAGGGCAAGACAACAATGCTTCGTATCCTGCTGGCTTTGTTAGAACCACAATCCGGCAGTCTAAGCATACAAAACGCAAAGGATACATCCGTTTTTGTTGATTATTCTCCTGCAATACGTCGGCTGTTTTCCTATGTTCCACAAGGAAATGCGATGTTTTCCGGTACAATTGCACAAAATATGCGTAATGTCAAACCCGATGCCACGGATGAAGAAATCATTACCTGCTTAAAAACTGCCTGTGCCTGGGATTTTGTCCACAAACTCCCTGATGGTATCTACAGTACGATTGGAGAAAGAGGACGCGGTTTTTCGGAAGGTCAGGTACAAAGACTTTCCATCGCTCGTGCTCTGTTAAAGAAAGCACCGTTTTTATTATTGGATGAAGCAACATCCGCTCTTGATACCGTCACAGAACATCGTCTGTTGCAAAATATCATGCAAAAAAGGGCAGCCGGGAGCTGTATCGTAACCACACACCGTCCTACTGTATTGACCATCTGTGATAAAGTCTATGCAATCCGTGAAAAGCACTGTGAAGTGTTATCTTCGGAAGACGTAGATAAAATACTCTCCAATCAACAATAATAAAGGCAACGTACAATATAGTAGAAAGGAGTTTTCCATGATACAATGCAATTCATTTGAACTAGTCTATCTGCGAAAGATCCCTTATCTGATCCCCTACGGACAGCAAACGGCAAATTTGCAAAAAAGTGTCCGTTTAAACGAAACCGGTGTTTTGATATGGAACGGATTATCACAAAAAAAGCCTCTTGACCAGATTTTACAGGATATCTTAAATACTTATGAGCTCTCTGAAAGTGACCGTCCTTTTGTACGGGAGGATCTTTATGAAACGATCGCACAACTGGAATCTTTACATGTCATAACAAATTCCGATGAATCCGATCTGAAATCTGATTTGACTAAAAAGCGGACAAATGACAAAGAAAAATACTTTTCTTTTTGTATCGGTCCTCTTACGATTCGCTGTGAAGGACAAAATATTTCTCCGCTATCGATATTTTTCAAAGATTTCTTATATCCCGATCAGAATCAAAAAATCATGCAGCATATCATAATCAAAGATTGGAAACCGGAAACGATCCACAATAGCTCCGTTTTAGTCAGCCGTGCAGATATTCTGATCAAGGAAACTTCTTACTGTTATTGCATCTGCCTTCCTGATCAGACAGATTTTTATGAAATGCGGATTGCAAAAGATGCCTCTTTTGTGGAAATCTTTTGCGCTCATACCATCGAGCCGGAATTTTTATTTCATATAATACGCTTTCCTGTTTTACTGCTTGCACAGATAAAGAAATGTTTTTTCCTACATTCTGCTTCCATTCTTTTTCAAGAAAAAGCATGGCTGTTCTCCGGCAGTTCCGGTACAGGCAAATCAACACATACCAGACTTTGGCATACTTTTTTAGACGCACCGTACCTCAATGGCGATCTGAATATGATCGGTATGAAAAACGACCACTATATCGTCTATGGACAGCCATGGTGTGGTACTTCTAAAATTTATACGACTGCAGATCACCCTCTTGGCGGCATTGTCTTTTTAAAACAGTCTGATAAGAACCATTGGCAAAGCATGACTTCAGATCAGAAAGTATTGCAATTACTCTATCGTCTGATATCACCCAGCTGGACAAAAGACATGCTGCATAAAAACATGCATTTTTCTAAAATGCTCAGCCGGAAAGTTCCTCTTTTTTCTTTGGAATGTACTGCCACCAAAGAAGCTTGCTATACAGCAAAAGATGGCATCCTTTTTTATCAGAAAAATCCTATCAGAGAATAACTGACAAAGAGCCAAAAATATAAAAGCCGGAAAGCTTTCATCCTGTTTTCTTCCGATGAAAGCTTTCCGGCTTTTACTACTATATTGAACTAATGCATATAAGCCAAATAAAACCGATGCAAAGAAATCAATACCCGTCAGAAATACTTACGCTACTGATCGCAAGTCCGGCATCTGCTTTTACACAAAGATCACCAAGACCAATATTATCATTTGGATTCTGATGATATGTGTAGCTGATTGCTAAAGTAGTAGAACCATTGCCTGATTTTAATCTTCCGCCACTTGAAACGTATTCTACCGGCATATTAAATGATATATATAATGTCTGCTTATCATTGGAATGCGTTGCTCTATGCTTGCCATCAACCTGAATACGGTAATCCCCACGACCGGTCTGTGGTCTCTGGTGAATACGTGCCGTTGTGGTATAACATCCACTTGCCATATAAACACCTTCCATTACTCCTTCTTCCTCTGTTACAACCGGCTTAACATATGTCTTTTTCATCCGCTTGTCCTCCTTTCCCTCTATTAAAACTTATCTTAACAGTACAATATATGATATCCGAAATATTCTCATTACATATATCGGATCATTTCACTTTTTTATTATAGTTTTACAAAGGGTTTATAACATACTTTTTTCTATCATAAAAAATATATTATCTATGACCTTTCTCTATAATTATTATACACTAACCTTCTTAAGAATGCAATTCTTTTACAGTAATTGTCAAAAAATCTTTGCATTTTTAAGAATAATATAAATATTTTCTGCTTGTATTGCTATTGTGTCAGGGTGTTCCAGCCTATATAGAACTATTCTTTCATTGAATCATGTAATAAACCCATTTTTAATTCATAATACTCAGGGGTCATATCCAGATAGTGCTTATGCGGATTTTCAAAACGCTGTTCCTCCTGCCAGATTTCATATTCTAACTGTTTTGCAACATATTCCCGTATTTCCCGAATAGGTTGTTGTTCTAAGATACGATTTCCATTTTCGATAACTTTTTTCTGTAATGCTTTTGCCGTGCAATTTGTAAAATAACGGTTTTCCCAAGGCTTTTGCGGATCAACATAACGAAACGGGGCAGACATGTCGATTGGCTGGTCAGCTTTTGCGATCAGATCTGCTACACTATGGCCATCTGCATCATAAATACGATACACCTTTTTTAATCCCGGATTTGTAATCTTTTCTATATTTTCAGAAATCTTGATACGTGGTGCAAATGTACCATTTTCCTCTACTGCAGCGATCTTATAAACTGCACCAAAGACCGGCTCTGATTTTGCAGTGATCAACCGCTCACCAACTCCAAAACTGTCAATACACCCACCCTGTTGCAGGATCGATGTGATCGTAAATTCATCCAGACTGTTTGATACTGTGATCTTACAGTCATTCAGTCCCGCATCGTCTAACATTTTTCTGACTTTCTTAGATAAATAAGCAAGATCACCGCTATCAATACGAACACCCTTTAATCTTTTTCCAATAGGCTCTAACACCTCTTTTGCTACACGTATCGCATTGGGCACACCGGATTTTACAACATCATATGTGTCAATTAAAAGGACAGTTTCATCCGGGTAATTCTTTGCATAATTTTTAAATGCTTCATACTCATCCTGATAATACATTACCCAGCTATGTGCCATTGTTCCGCCAACCGGAATTCCAAACATCTTTCCGGCAAGAACGGTAGCTGTACCATCTGCACCTCCAATATATGCTGCTCTTGCCCCATATACAGCAGCATCCATATTATGTGCACGTCTGGCTCCAAAATCCGATACAACTCTTTTCCCTGCTGCCTTCCGAATTCTTCTTGTCTTTGTTGCGATCAAAGACTGGTGATTAAATTCTGCTAAGATCGCTGTTTCTACAAGCTGTGCATCAATCAGTGGTGCAACGACTGTTACGACCGGTTCATTCGGATACATGATCGTTCCTTCTGCAAATGCATAGACATCACCACGAAAATGAAAATCTTTTAAATAATCCAAAAAAGCATCATTAAAAAGATGCAGGGAACGAAAATAAGCAATGTCTTCTTCATCAAAATGAAGATGTTCAATATATTCTATAATCTGTTCCAGACCCGCAAATATTGCGAATCCGCCCTTGTCAGGATTCCTACGATAAAAAACATCAAATACGACTTTCGTATCTTTATCTTTATCATTGAAATAACCATATGCCATTGTCATCTCATACAGATCCATTACCATTGTGATATTTCTTTGATCAAACTGTGTCATATTCTTCCTCTTTTCTTACTGCTTGTCGTTTTTATTCCAGTATTTATCAATCTCACTATATAAAATATCTGTTACAAATTTCCATTATATATTTGCATATTTTGTCAATTCATTTGGATATTCATCACTGTCCCTATATTCTTTTCCTATTTTATTTTACATTTTTTAAAGCTTTTGAATACACCTATACGGATGATACCTTAGCAATTCTTGCAAAACACCGGCTTTCTATTTTTATTTTTCTCTATTTTTTGAAAAGAAACCGGAAAAGAAACCTTTTTTCTGATAAGGTTCTGAACGGATTCTTCCGACTTCATAACCGGTTTGACCGATCGCATCCTTTAATTTTTCCTGGTCTAATGCTTCTTCTGAAAGAATTTCTGTCTTTCCTTTCGTATGGGATGACTGTACTTTTTTGACCGTAAAGTTCTTTCTGACTGCTTCATTAACATGTGATTCACACATTCCACACATCATACCATTTACTTCTACTGTCGTCTTTATCATAATAATCCTCCTTTTTTGCAAAGCATATGCATCGAACCAAGCTCAGACAGGCAATTTTGTAAAATCGTCTCCTCCAGATCATAACTGATCATACATAATACTTTATGAAAATAAAAACATACTTCTTTGGGTACCTGCTGCCATACTGTATCATCCATCTTAGCTGCAAGACTTAAAATACCATCTAAAAGAGCAAATTTGACGGAACGGACCGGTTCTTCTTCCTGATACAGCTGATTCAGATCATAATCACTTGTATTACCACAGGGTGAAGCACAATGCTCACAATCCGGAACGATCCGGTACTTTTCTTTTTGCACTTCCCGTACCATTTCTTCTAACACATTCTGTTTCTGGCAGGCCGCTGTTGCTGCAAGAAAAAGTCCCTTCACAAAAAATTCGTTCGTATGCACCGTCTTTTCTTTATTCTCACATGCTCTTGCCATTCCAATCAATGTTCCGATCAGTTTATCACGCATCCAAAATTCCTCCTGCTATTCTCCTCAAACATCCATATTATAGTTTATAATCAGACCAAGAGCAACCTGCATTCCCCTGATCCTGATGAAATTTTGCTCTGATAATGAATTTTCTCACCATGGCAGGCTGTCATACAGACAAAGAGCCCCCCAGCCTGCCTGCGGATTTGGCCACTTCGTAAAGCCCGGAAGTCTTCTGGCACCCTTGATCAGGTATGCTTTTACTTTCTCTCCATATAAATACGCATCATTTCCATGCACAATGCCCCACTCCATAAGAAGAGCGGCTGATCCGGTCACAAACGGTGCTGCGATCGAAGTTCCGCTTCTGGCTGCATAATTACCGCCCGGTATAGCAGTTACCACATCAACTCCCGGAGCAACAAGAATCGGTGCCTGCCTGCCATCTGCGGTATTTCCTCTGCCACTAAAAGCTGCCATACTGTCATTATCCGCCCGGTATGCACCAACAGATAGAATCTTTTCAGAAGTTGATGGATTTGTGAGCGTGCTATCTGCTTCCGGATACAAAAAACCGCTTGTCAAACCGATTGCCTCCGTAGTCATCATCCAGATAGATACAAAACCGTCTTTGATCTCCTCCGGAGTAAAATGTAATTTCCAGATACCGGATGGAACGAATCCATTCCGTCCGGTCAGCCATTCCAAATACAATTCCTGTTGTGTACTATAAGGTGACGGATCTCCTGCATAAAAAAAGACCTGAGATGATCCCATGTCATATATCTGTCCTTTTGTAATTGTCTGTTGCAATACGATTCTTTCTCCGGATGGCGTTTCTAATTCTAGTTGAAATGTATCGAAATATTCTTTCCATATCCAAAGTGTCATATTTCTTTCCTGATCTCCGATCACAAATGGTACTTCTATGTTTTCTCCTCTCTCTGTCATCTGAATAGTGCTGTGATGTCTCGCATCCCCTTCGTTTCCGGTTGCGATCACGATCACGTTTTTCCATACACCGTTTAAACTTGCTATATAATCCTCAAACAAAGAATTTCCTGCATGCGCACCTGTATTGTTGCCAAAACTCAGATTGATAGCAATCGGCTTTTGCATCAAGAGTGCTTTTCGCAAAACATAATCAATTCCTTCCATAACTTCTGTGGATCCGGCATAATCCCGGTCCTGTCTGCCGAGCTTTACAACAAGAATCTCACTTTCTGTCGCAACGCCCCGATACTTTCTTCCGACAGAACCGGCCCCATTGCCTGCTGCAATACCTGCTACAGAAGTTCCATGTCCACTCAGGCTTTCTAATGCAGGAGTCTGTTTCCTGTTTCCGTTCTCTCTTGCCTGCAATAAGATACGGTCGATTGCTTCCCTGTCATACTCCGTCCCATATCCATATTCTGCAGCAATCTGATCATTCTCTTTTGCTTGTGCACTCTGATCCCATAACCATGCGATTCTTGTACTTCCATCGTCATTTTGAAAAGCAGGATGGTAAATATCAATCCCGGAATCCACGATTCCGATATATACACCGTTACCGGTCAGATTTCTGCCTGATATGCTGTTTCCTAATGCATTCTGTTTCTGTACTCTGCTGATACAGGAGATTTCTTTACTAAAATCCAAATTGTAATATAGTTTTTTCGGTTTTTCCATATATTCTGTTTCCGGCATCCTTGCAATCTCGGTCAAATATCGGGCATTTGTTGTTACGATTGCATATTGATTAAAAAGAAGCACTACTTTCGTGTCAGGATACCATTCTTCTATCTTTTTAATGTCCCCATTGTATTTTATGATCACACGGAAACTTTCACTTTCCGGATCATATCCATACAACAGATCTCGATTGGTATTCATCCCTTCCTGTAGTGCTTCTAATGCGATCTGTAAAGATGTATCAAGTTTTTCTTTCTGCATAGACTTTGCTCTGCTTTCTTATTCTTTTGCTCTATTCTATGCAATATGATCCTGTTTGCTTCTTATGCGCTGCAGCATGCATTTTTTAAAATTTCATGTAAAGCACTCGAACTGCTGGTATGGCAGCGTACTACATCTGCTTTACCTTTGTTTGCCTCTGCTAATGCACAATGTACCATCTTATGGGATACGGTATTCGTAAAAAGGATCACAAGATCCGGTCTGCCGATCTGATTGCTCATATTGGCACACATATGTGTAAACACTTTTGCTTTACAATGATATTCTTTACATATTTTCTTATACTGTGTCACCATTCTGTCATGTCCACCTACTATTACAACACTCATGTGTACTTAAAACCTCCTTTATTTTCTTCCCGTTCTCTAATTGCAAAACTCTTCTATTCTCCCACCGTTTGAGACAAATGTGATCATTGTCTCTCTTGCATTCTCAAATTTCTCAAAAAGTGATATCTTGGCTTTTCGATTGGCATATACTTTCCAATATCCTGCATATAAAAAGTTTCTGCCCCCATTGACAATAAAACCTTCTACATCTTCTTTTGGATAGCCAAGGAAAAATCCCATCTCATGAGGAAAGTCTGTCTGTCCTGCCTGATATGCCTGATATCTCTGACTAAAACGCTCCAGCTTGCTCTCAAGACTTCCTTCATATCCCATGCCATGAAGTCTTGTATATACGGCTTCACTGTTTAGATATTGCTTCAATTCTTCTTCCCGGTACAAAAGAATCGTTGCTTTTTCTTTCCACATAGAAACAACATGCCATGAAATTACCGCACTTTTTAAGATCTGTCTGACTTTACAAATATCTTTTTTTGCAACGATCAGCAAATTTGACATTTTTAAACCTGCAAAGACAGGCGCGCATTGTATCGCCATCTGCGTTTCCACGCTATGCAAATTCATTTTTTGCATCATTTCAAAAACATCCTGACTCATAGTTACAGCCTTTCTATCACTTTTAAGTTAGCCTTTGCTAACTATTATTAAGTTTATCTAATTCGAGTTCTATTGTCAATCAATCAATTGATAAAAAATATCAGAAAGCTTGAATGTTCATATAACAATCCTGTAACCTTTCATTTTGAAAACACTGTCTCAGCCGAAAAAATTTCCACAAAAATGTGCAAAGCCAGCGCTTTGCACTCCAAGAATTGCTTTAGCAATTCTTGTTGGTGTACCGCTACTGTACGAGCATTTTCCTATTCCACAAAAAAGAACCGGCGACACCGCCTAAGAAGCAATATCGTTGGTTCTTTTGTCTATGACACTCCGGTATAACATAAAAAGATAGACATCTAATACGCAGTATTTGTTACTGATATATTCAATCAGTTTATAAATAAAGCAAATTCCCATAAGAAGAATACTGACGCAGGTTACATAATAATCCAGATCCAGTGCAAGCAGAATAATATTTCCGAAAAGATATGCTAATATCACAAGTCCAAAATACTTTGTGATCCGAACTGCTGTCCTTAATGTTTCGGAAATATCCCGTTTCTTTTCTTCTAATCCCTCAAAATCATCCTTTTTGATGCATTCATATAAAGCATCGTGTAAATGTCCATCATTTGTATTTAATTGTGAAAGGTTACTTTGTGAAAATTTTTCTGCACATTTCTTATAAAATGAGTGGTATACCTGATTTCCCATCTGTCTTCTCAAGCACTTTTGGAAAACATTCATATCCTGACTGCTCCTCTCTTCTTATCTGATCGGATTACGGATTCCAAAGCTTTGGATAACCGGATCAGATACCAAACTTTTTTCACAACATCCAAAAAAGCTTTGATCTGATCAGCAAATCCGTATCATAACTTATATTAGTATATTCAAAAAGAAGCATTTGTTCCCTACTCCTCTAAAATTCCAAAACGATATACTGTCGTTCTTTCGTAGGTTTCTCCTGCACGCAGGATCGGGCTTGGGAATCCCTCCTGATTGATCGCATTCGGAAAATTCTGGCTTTCAAAACACATGCCGGAAAATGGTCCGAAATATGTATTATTTTTGCCCATATCATCTAACTGATCCGAGCTGTATACCTGTAATCCGGGACAATCGGTAAAGACTTCCATCGTCCGCTTACTCTCTCTGTCAATATAGCGTGCTGCCAGGCGGATATCCTCTTCCCCTTTGTTTAATACAAAATTATGGTCATACCCGGCAACTGTACTGTCATCCGCACTAGCTTTACTGATCTTATCACCGATCTTATGCATTTTACGGAAATCCTGTGCTGTTCCTTCGACACTTCTGATCTCACCGGTCGGGATCAGTCCTGCTCCTACAGGAGTATAGGCATTTGCAAAGATTTGCATTTCCTGATCTAATACACTGCCGGAACGATATCCTTCGATGCCTAGATTAAAATAACAATGATTTGTCATATTGATCACAGTATCCTGATCCGATACTGCCTGATATTCTAACATCAACTCATTTGCATCATTCCATGTATAAGTAATGCTATAGTTTAAATTTCCCGGAAATCCTTGTTCCATATCTTTGCTGACTCTTGAAAATACAATGCTGTCACATTCGATATCTTCTATACATTCTGCCTGATACATAAAATGCTCAAAGCGGTTGTATCCGCCATGCAGGCAGTTTTCGCCATCATTTTTTTGCAATGTATATGTCTTGCCATTCAATGTATACTCTGCTCCTGAGATACGGTTTGCACATCTTCCCATCACAGCACCAAATCCCGGTGCATTCACTTCATATTCAGCAACCGTGTCATAACCAAGTACAATGTCTTTCTTATTACCATCTTTGTCCGGCACTGTAATCTCTGTGATCACTGCACCAAGATCCAGAACAGAAACGTGCATCCCATCCCGGTTTACCATTGTATACTTTGTTACTGTTTCTCCATTTTTCGTTATACCGATTTTTTCTCTGATAATACTCATATTACTCCTCATTTCCGTACTAAAGTACTTACTTTTGCAACCCCATTACTACTATTTGTTCCCTTAATCTGAGTATAGCAAATGCTTTTTTACTTTACAAGCATGAGTTATTCCTTTACAACGCTTACTTTCTCTAATTGGAAACTTTGAAATGCCTGTATCATTTCTTTCGTAATCTCTTCTCCACTTATTGCAATCGGAATCGCCGGTGGGCAGGATATGGTTTCTGCCGCACAGATCCGCCCTGATGCATCTGTAACATTGATCCGTTCCGATGGTGCTAAAACCGCCTCGCGTATTGTCAAAACCTGCTTTGATCCGTATATCTGATACATTTCTGTTCTAAGAGGTTCTTTCGGCTTTGTAACGAGAACGCTTTTTTTTGCCCAATGTAACATTCTGCTATGGTCACATTCTTCATTTTGTGGGGAAAGCATCCATACTACATGTTCCCGGTCTGCATACTCGCATTCGATACCAAACTGCCGCATCTCCTCGGCAATCTCTTCTCCCTCATAACCACATTGTGCTGTATGGATTACAATTTTTAACTCTTCACTCTCTTCAATCGGGATTCCGATCTCCTGTAATGCTTTCTTATCCTTATCTATCTGCTTTACTAAAGTATGAATTTCTTTTCGAAAGCTCTGATCCAGATAAGCATTACACAGATCCAGCGACTGCATGATCAGATACGATGGACTCGTAGATCCAAACAATGCCATTGCCTGACTCGCATATGGTTCAAAACGCTCTGTAAATTCTTTTCCAATATGTAAATACGCTCCACCGGTTAAGACCGGAAGTGTTTTGTGTGCAGAATCACAGCACATTGCTGCTCCCAGATCCATCGGATGTTTTGCTTCTTCTAAGAAATGACGGTATGCACCATGTGCATGATCGACAACCAATGGAATGTCATATTGTTTACAAACCAAAGCCAATGCAGATATGTCTGTGGTCTGTCCTAAGTAATCCGGTGTTGTCACATATACAGCCAACGGAAGTACGTCCTCTTTTGCCAATGCATCCTTTAAAATCTCTGCCGAGATCACACAAGTACAAAGACTGTTACTTTGGTGCTTCATAAAATGAATATCAAGGTCTAATAATGCACATGCATCGATCATACTTCGATGTACATTTCTTGCTGCCAAAAGATATGGTCTGCGCTTGCGATCTTTTCTTTGCATTGCAAGGATTGCGAGCATTGCTTTAATACAATGAGTTGAACCTTCCGTAGAGTAATGCGTTCTTCCACTTCCAAAAAGCTCGGAAGCATTTTTTTCACTTTTTGCAATGATCCCATCACCATGATGCAGCACATCCGCACCTTTGATCTCTGTAATATCATATGGCTCTAAGCCAAAAAACACATGCCCTTTATGACCGGGCATGTGAAAACGCGTTCCATTATTTTCAATATATTCTTTTACAAAATCTACAATCGGAGTATCCATCTTTCCTCCTATATCTTGTCATCATTACAGTATACTACTGTTCCTTCTTTTTTGTTCCAATTCCTTCACCAAGCTTAACAACCGTCTCATAACCTTCGTTCCAGTTTGCCAGAATATCTGCATCCGGTTCAATCTGATCTTTTTCAAATGCAAGGATCACGGTAGAACCGCCAAATTCAAAATAACCTTTTTCCATTCCTCTATGCACCTTACATTCTTCGTGATGATTAACAATCTTTCCAACCAGAAGTGCTCCTACTTCCATCATTAAAATATTGCCGAAATGTTCACTTTTTAAAATCGAAAACTCTCTGGTGTTCTCTGTGTAGACCGGATATGCATCATTTGCAACCGGATTTACCGTATGAAAAACGCCAGGAATATGGTAATTCTTTGTCTTCGTTCCCTCATCAATATAAGCATAATGATGATAATCGTCAACTGTCAGCCTGAATACACAAAGTATTCCTCCCTGATAATGCTTTGCAAGCTTTTTACTGCGAAGCAGCGATTCCATTGTATAAATGGTATTCTTAATCTCAAAAGTACCATCTTCATCAATCGGATATACACTTAATTTACTGTCACACGGAGCACAGACTCTATCTGTATCCTCTGCAAAAGGACGCATTCCTTTTTTGATCCTGCGTGTAAAAAAGTGATTATAACTTTCGTATTCCTCATCCTCATAAGGAGACATATCCAACTGATTCTTGCGGATAAAAGGTGTTATGATCGGTTTAGAAAAACGTGAATCCAAAAAAGCACTTCCAAGCTTAGAAACCTCCGGTTGGACCAATACTTTTAACAGAACTCTTCCTGCTTTTGTATCATACAGCGTATGAAGAAGCTTATCCTGTCCTTCATTATTTGAAACGATATTGCCTTCTCTGTCTTTACATTTCATAACAACCCTCTCCTTCCATTTTTACTGTTTTCTCTTACAGAAACTTATTCCCTTCTGTTCCTTCTCGTTTTTCTAACCTCTTATACCTAGCTGTTTGCTAAGCCAGTCAAAAAATCCGGTATTTGGGAAACTGAGTTTTGGTACATTGTAATTCGATAACAAAATCATGATCACAACCGCTACTGCTACGACCAGTACCAAAACGGTCAGCTGCATATTATTCGGCTTCTTTAAACGAAAATCAACAACAAAGAGCAGACCAACAATAAATAATGACAGATATAACGCTAAGACAAATGCGCAGTTACTGATAAATACTTGCAGCATAAACACCAATGGTAGCACGATTGCCATGGATGTGATTGGCAATCCATGATAATACTTATTTGCACCGTCTTCTTCCTGCTGTCTCTTCGTTTCTAACACATTAAAGAACCCCAGACGGATTACGGAACACACACAATAAAAACAGATCACAGCCCATCCGATCAGACCACGCACACCTAAAAGCCAGCAGATCATTGCCGGATAGACACCAAAGCAGATCACATCACAAAGAGAATCAATTTGCATTCCAAACAGCTTCTCTTCATCGGTTCGGTTCTTCTTGCTTCTTGCAATCTTGCCATCAAACATATCACATAAACCGGATAATGCCAAACAAACGATCGCAATCCGAAAACGTCCGTCAATCGCTTGTGTCATACCGATCACAGAACAGCAAAGTCCGATATATGTAAGTATTACCGTATAGTCATATACGCCTATTAATTTTCTCTTTTTATCCATTATTTTTCTTCCTTTCTCCTCCAATCGAAAGATAAGCAGCCGCTGTCATAAGCGCACTTATGATCAACTGTGTATAATAACTGATTCCACGACTTCCGATCATAACCGGAAGCACTAGTTTTTCTCCACAGATCGGCTTAAAAATCGACATAAACAAACTTTCACTGATTCCCATTCCACCCGGTAAAGGAAGCATATCTACCGATACGGAGATCATCCCCTGTAATGTTGTGATCGTAACCGGATCAACCGCATGTAAAGAGAACGATATGTATACAAGATATGTGATAAAGAACCAAATTATCCTTTGAAAGAATGAAATCAGCAAAACATTTACGATCACACGCTTATGTGTCCGGAAATAATCTGCTACACTTCGATAATTTGCCATAGAATTTTTTATCTTTTCCAAATAGTGTTCTTTCTTTTTGAAATGAAATAATTTATCTGCAAGGTTGACAATACCAACCAGAATATTCTCTGCTAAAGTCTGGTGAAAAACGAGGATCAGCATAAATGCAACACAAAACACGTTCAATGCGACACCAAGATAACACCAGCCGATCACCGGCTGTAAATATTTCATGATCAATGGTGGTCTAAAGATCATTACAACCAGTCCTAATACAACTAAAACTGCTTTGTACGTAATCGTAACAATCATTAATATCAATGTAGAAATAGACAGACTCAACTTATCTTTTTTCATAAAATAAAGTTGTGCCGGCTGCCCTCCTGTAGCCGATGGCGTGATCGCACTAAAGAAAAATCCCACAAAGGAATATAAAAAGCAATGTGTCAGAATCACATTCTGTCCTACAGAACGCATCATATAATAGATGATAACCGATTCAGACAAAATAAATATCACAACAAGTACAACACCGGCAAGCCAATATCGTATGTCAGCCTGACTCAGATACGATCCGAGTGCATTTAAATCTTCTCCATGGAAGACATAATGCATCGTCAGACCAAACACTAACAATAAGAACAGTATATTAAATAAGTTCTTCTTATTCTTCATATAATCCCCCAAACGCTTTCCGGTTGACGTTATCAAAAATTCTGCCCACTTTCCGATAGAACTTTGTATGTCTTCCGATATAATAACATATTTCAGCAAAAATTACACCTGCAACGACATCAACGACAAAGTGCTGCTTCGTAAACAATGTTGATGCAAAAACAGCAATCGCAAAAAGACACGAAAAGATACGATACCATTTTGGTATGTAAGATTTACCGCGAATTCCTATAAAACACATCCAACTTACCAGACAATGAATCGACGGAAACAGATTGGTCGGTGCATCAATCCGGTAAATAAAACGGATCAACCCCTGTACAACACCATCCCCGACTATTTCCGGCCGTATATTCGTCGTTGGAAGCAATACAAAAAAGATTCCACAGATCAATCGCGACAGATAATCTCCCGTAGCAAATTGAAACCACTCTTCTCTGCTTTGGCGTGTGATCAAAATGTAATTGACTGCCCAAAACAGAAAACACCCCAAATAGATGAACGACCAACCCGGCATAAATGGGATTGACCGGTCAAGACCGGTTGTCAGATCATAGTGTTTTGCACTTCCCATCAAAATCTGTGTTCCTGTATAGATCAATGAATTAAAAACAAAACAGAATATAACGGAAAAGAAACTTCTCATTGGAATGATCTTTTCTATGTGTTTCTGATAAAATTGTCCAAATTTTGTCCCTTTTTCTTTCAATGTTTCCCCCTCAAATATTCTTTTTGCCAGAAAAGGAAATGCCTGCTCCGCAGAAGCCAGCTCCCTTTTCTTGGTTAACCAGACTCGCAAATCCGCTCTTTCAGAGCTTCCTCTTCTGCTCCGCAGAAGAATTTGCTCGTTGAAACATGCCAGAAAAGGAAATGCCTGCTTCGCAGTCGCTCCCTTTTCTTGGCATGTTTCACATTATACCATATCTACGGGGGAAATGCTTTGTTATGAGGAAAGATAAAGAAAACTTTAAGGTTCTATTGTTTGCTGTTGTCTTTCTTTTTGCTTGAAAATGCTTCTGCAAAACCTTTATCTTTTGGCTTTTGTACTTCTTCCTCTTCTTCGTTTCTTCCTTTGATCACACGGTAGACTAAAAGATAGCCATATAACAAGATCGGGATCATGATCGTTGCAAGCAAGCTTGCTTTAAAAAATCCCTGCGTAGCCGGTGTGACAAAGATTGCCGATACCAATGTACATACATACAGTAGCAATAACAAAATAATTCCGATCCATGCTAAGATCCGCTTCCATTTATCCATTTATTTTCCTCCATGAATTTTCTTAAAGTATTCCTGAATCGTCTTCTCATAACCGTTCTTTGTAGGGCGGTAAAACGCTCTGCCGACCAGCTCATCCGGCAGATATTGCTGCTCTACATAGTGATTTGGAAAAGCATGTGCATATTGATAACCAACACCATGTCCTAGCTTGGAAGCACTTTTATAATGTGCATCCTGCAGATGTGTCGGAATTCCTGAAATCTTTTCATTCCGAACCGATTCCATTGCCTCATCGATCGCTGTGATCGCAGAATTGCTTTTAGGTGCACTTGCTACATAAGTGACTGCCTGAGCCAAAATAATCCTTGCTTCGGGCATTCCGATCCGTTCGACTGCCTGTGCTGCACTGGTTGCAACAACAAGAGCCATTGGATCTGCATTCGAAACATCTTCTGACGCACAGATCATAATACGCCTTGCGATAAACTTGATGTCTTCTCCCGCATAAAGCATTCTTGCCAAATAATAGACTGCTGCGTCAGGGTCGGAACCACGCATGCTTTTAATAAAAGCAGATATCGTATCATAATGATTGTCTCCGCTCTTATCATAACGGACAACCCTTTTCTGGATACACTCAGTTGCTACTTCCTGTGTAATATGAATGATACCGTCTTCACTGCGCTGTGTTGTAAGTACACCCAGCTCAATCGCATTAAGTGCCATACGGGCATCTCCGCCGGAAATCTCTGCCAAAAAGTCCAGTGCATCCGGATCGATCTTGGCTTTGTAAGCTGCCAGTCCTTTTTCATCTGAGACAGCGCGCTGCAAAAGCGTTTTGATATTTTCTGCAGATAGCGGGTGCAATTCAAAAATGATCGAACGGGACAATAACGCTGCGTTCACTTCCAAATACGGATTTTCTGTTGTAGCACCAATTAAGATCACAGTGCCATCTTCTACAAATGGCAGTAAATAGTCTTGCTGCCCTTTATTAAAACGATGGATCTCGTCAATAAAAAGAATCGTCTTCTTACCATACATCCCGGCATTGTCTTTTGCTTTCTGTACAACATCTTCCATATCTTTTTTACCTGCGGAAGTCGCATTGATCTGCATAAATTCTGCACTCGTTGTATTTGCGATCACTTTGGCCAGGGTTGTCTTGCCTGTACCGGGCGGTCCATAAAACAAAATAGAACTTAATTTATCTGCTTTGATCGCACGATATAGGAGTTTCCCTTTTCCAATAATATGTTCCTGTCCGACCACTTCATCTAGTGTAGTCGGTCGCAATCTGGATGCAAGCGGAGATTCATTTTCTTTATTCTGTTCTCTCATGTAATCAAACAAATCCATCTTTTTTCTCTCTTCCTAAAAAACAACTACTTCTTTATCGATCACAGCAAAATGAACCGGCTCTTTCTCCTGTGACCAGACAGACTGTCCTGCTGTCGCTTCCGTCACTTCTTTTAACAAACTTTCTGTCTGCTCTATAGGCACTAACAATATCATTTGTACTTTGTCGGTATATTGTGTATCAAGAATTGCGATATTATTTTGCATCGCAACATATTGTAATTTTCCGATTCCATTATAATCCGTGTCGATACTGACACGATAACCGACTTCCTTGCGGATCACTTTACTTGCCATAATGCCTGCCTGTGCAGACTGTGAATATGCTCTGACAAGCCCTCCTGTTCCAAGAAGCGTTCCACCAAAATATCGCGTTACGACGATTAATATATTAGTTAATTCTTTTCCATTGATCACTTCCAAGATCGGTCGGCCGGCTGTCCCAGATGGTTCTCCATCATCACTGCATCTTGAGATTTGTGAAGTTTCTCCCAAGACGAAAGCATAACAGTTATGTCTGGCATCCCAGTATTTTTTCTTCATCTGCTCAAGGATCGTTGCAACTTCTTCCTCTGTTTCTACCGGAAAAACCTGTGCAATAAAACGGGATTTTTTTTCTACGATCTCATCTGTGCCGCCTTCATAAATAGTATTATATGCTTTCATCTTCTTCTCCCTGGATCAAACGATGGATCTCCGGAAAGATCTCAATACTTCTTTTCAGGATTCCATTCACATATGCAATAAAGATTCCGTAATTTACAATAGGAACCTGCTGCCTGTTTGCAAGCGCGATACGATGTTTCATCTCTTTTTCATGTAACGTACAGCCACCACAATGGATCACAAGATCATACGAAGTCAGATCTTCCGGAAATTCATGTCCGCTGCTGCTTTCGATCACAAGCTCCTTTCCGGTATATTGTCTGAGCCAGCGTGGTATCTTCACCGTTCCGATATCATCACATTGTCTGTGATGCGTACAGCCTTCTGCGATCAATACACGGCTGTTATCCTGTAAACGGTCAATATAACGAAGACCTTCCACCAGTTTCTTTAAATTCCCCTTATGACGTGCAAAAAGAATGGAAAAAGAAGTCAGATGCAGTTCTTTGGGAACAATCTGTGCTACTTCTTTAAACGCCTGTGAATCTGTGATCACAAGCTTTACCTGACCTTTCAGTCGTTCCAGCACATTGCCAAGCTCCGGCACCTGTGTAACGACAGCAACAGCCTGATGATCTAACAGATCACGGATCACCTGCTGCTGTGGCATGATCAGTCTTCCTTTTGGTGCTGCCGAATCAACCGGAACAACCAGTACAACGATATCTCCGGCTTCTACTTTGTCACCGATGATATGCAATTTACAATCGACATCCGGTGCTTTTTGGATCATTGCATCTTTTAACTTCTGAATGCCGGTTCCGTTTTTTGCACTGACAGCAATGACCGGTAACGATGGGTTTTTCTGCATAATGCTATGCTGTATCTGCTGCATTGATTCCGTTGTGAGCTTATCGGTCTGATTTAACACCAAAATTGCCGGTATCTTTCTTTCCTCAATCTGTGCAAGCACCTCACATTCCTTGAAAGGAAGTCCGCACTCACTTTCAAGTTCTTCTTTTGACAAAGCAGCGATATCAAGCACAACAATTGCAATATCTGTCTTATTCAAGACTTGCATTGCTTTTTGAATTCTTTTTTGTCCCAGCTCTCCTTCATCATCCAGTCCCGGTGTATCGATCAGCATACAAGGTCCGATCGGCAGGATCTCCATTGCTTTTGATACCGGATCTGTCGTTGTTCCTTTTACATCAGAAACGATCGCTAGCGGCTGTCCGGTGATCGCATTGATCAAGCTGGACTTTCCTGCATTCCTCTTTCCATATATTGCTATCTGTGTACGGTCTCCGTGCGGAGTCATATGTAAACTCATGCTGTCATCCTCTCTTTTTCCACTATCGGATCTGACCGCTTCCATTGATCAGATATTTCATCGTTGTCAGTTCTTTTAATCCCATAGGACCTCTGACATGTAGTTTTTGCGTTGAGATTCCGATTTCCGCGCCCAGTCCAAATTCACCGCCATCCGTAAAACGTGTTGAGCAATTGACATAAACACATGCGGAATCAATTTCTTTTTGGAATTGCTCGGCATGACGATAACTTTCCGTAATGATGCATTCGGAATGTCCGGTAGAATATTTCCGAATATGTGCGATTGCTTCTTCGATTGAATCTACTACTTTGATCGACATGATATAATCTAAAAATTCTGTCGCATAATCCTGTGGTGTTGCCAATACAACGGAATCGCCAAGGATTGCTTTCGTACGCTCACATCCACGAATCTCTACCTGGTGTTTTTCAAATACTTTCTGTAACATCGGTAAGAATTTATCTGCCACATCCTTATGTACCAGACAGGTCTCTAAAGCATTGCATACACTTGGTCTTTGCGTCTTGCCATTATCAGTGATCTGTACCGCCATTTCAAGATCGGCACTATCGTCGACATAAATATGACAGTTTCCTGTTCCGGTTTCGATCACCGGTACGGTTGCATTCTGAACAACTGCCTGTATCAAGCCTGCACCGCCTCTTGGTATCAGGACATCAATATAGCCGTTTGCCTGCATCATCTGTGTTGAAACTTCTCTTGATGTATCTTCGACTAATTGTATCGTTTCTTTTGCAAAGCCTGACGTTTCTAACGCCCGCTGCATTAAATTAACTAAGATCATATTGGAATGAATCGCTTCTTTTCCACCACGCAGGATTGCTGCATTTCCACTTTTTAAACAAAGTGCTCCGGCATCTACTGTAACATTTGGTCTGGATTCATAAATAATTCCGATCACTCCCATTGGTACACGTACTTTTGTGATCCGCATTCCGTTTGGACGAACAGATCCCTGAAGCACTTCTCCAACCGGATCTTCGAGATTGACAAGCTCCATGCAGGCATCGGCAATCCCTTTGATTCTTTCTTTTGTCAGACGGAGACGGTCTACCATAGTTTCTGATATGCCATTGTCTCTCGCATTTGCAATATCTTTTTCGTTTTCTGCTAAAATCGCATCGCTGTTTTCTAAAAGCACCTGTGCAATTGCTTCTAGAACTTTGTTTTTCTCACCGGTAGAAGCAGTTGCGATCTTTCTTTTTGCCTCTAATGCCTTCTCACCAAGCTGTTCTATATAATTCATATCCTGCCCCTTTCTTCTTCCTTGCTGTCTTTTCCTAAATGTTGTCAATTTCCAAAAGCATTTTCCTTTTTTATACCAGTCTTTTCGAACAAGCGACTGCTAATGATCCTGCACCGATATGGCATGAAATGCTAAGTGACAGCGGATACATATCTACTGTCTCTACGCCAAAGCGTTCCTTGATCATCTCTACTAATTCCAAAGCGGCTTCTTCATTGACAGTATGTGCAACTTCCATATGAATGTTTTCCATATTGTCAAGACCGCCAAAGCGTGTCTTGATATCTTCTTCGATTGCAGCAAGCATTTTGGATACCCCTTGCTTTTTAGTACGGGCGATTGAAAATGCATCAAGCTTTTCTCCCTGAATCTGTAACACCGGCTTTAAACGGAGTGCAGAACCTAACGCTGCTGCCGCCGGTGTGATCCTGCCACCCTTTTTGAGATATTTTAATGTATCAAGCATGATATAAATACTCGATTCAAACTTATTTGCTTCTAAAATTTCTTTGATCTGTACTGCTGTCTTGCCCTCTTTAGCAAGTTCTATTGCATCTAACACCGACTGGCGCTGTGTTACGGAAATTCTCTGATTATCTACAACCTGCACTTTGCCTTCATAATCGTCTGCAAGCATGATCGCTGTCTGGCATGAACCGGAAAGTCCGCTCGACATCGGAATATATACGATACTTTCATTCTCTTCTAACAATTCTTCCCATGCCTTTGTCACATCCTCCGGAGAAGGCTGTGAGGTGGAAATATCAACATCCTGCGCAAGTCTTTCATAGAACTGTTCCTGCGTCAGACTGATTTCTTCAAAGAAAGTCTCTCCATCAATCAGGAATGGCATTGGAAGCACTCGGATCCTTAATACTTCTGCTTCTTTTTGTGTAATACCACTATTACTGTCTGTCATGATCGCTATCTTATTCATAATCACCTCTACCTTACTTTAAAAAACCATTTACTATCTGTTCTTCGGCTTCCTCTTCTGTTAAGCCTAATGTCATTAATTTATTTAACTGATCCCCGGCAATCTTACCGATCGCTGCTTCGTGGATCAATGCTGCATCAATATTATTTGCCGTTAATTGCGGAACCGCTGTCACACTCGAATGATCCATAATGATCGCATCACATTCCGTATGACCGTTACAGGCATTATTTCCATTGATCATAGACGCAAAGACCTGTTTGGAATTTCCTTTTGCCACCGAACGAGATACGACATTTGCACTGCTGCCTTCTCCATTCATGTCTACCTTAAAATTCGTCTTGGCAACCTGGCTGCCATGTGTCATGATCTTTTCATGGATCACGATAGACGCACCCTTTGCCAGATCTGCTTCTGTATCACGGATCGTAGAGTCTACACCTTTGATCTGAACAGAATCCATTTCAAAGTAACCATCTTCTTCAATATGAATGATCGTTGTCGGATTCAGAATTCTTTTTCCTTCTCCATCACCTTCTCCATAATGCTTTTCAATGTATTTGACTTTTGCTCCTTTTTTTATATAAAACGTATGAATACCGTCATGTTCCGATGTATCCACTCCACAATTATGAATACCGCATCCTGCTACAATCGTAACATCTGCATTCTCACCGATATAAAAATCATTATAGACCATGTCCTTTAAGCCTGATTCACTTAACACAACCGGAATGTGTACACTTTCATTTGTCGTACCCGGTTTGATGATGATATCAATTCCCGGTTTGTCTTCTTTTGTCACAATATCAATATTTGCCGTTGTATTTCTACCAGCTAACGAACCGTTGGAACGGATATTATAGGCACCTTCAGGTACACCATGGATATCTGCCACCTGTTCAAGTAAATTCTTTTCGATCGAATCCATTGTATTTTTCCCTCCATTCCTATTGTTCCATCTTGCCGGTCAGAGTCGGACAGGCGACAGGCTGCCCAAGCAGCTTAGGCATGACTTCTTCTCTGCTGCCAATTTCTTTTACCGTACCATCTGCGATCACGATCAGTTGATCAGCAATTTCTAAAATACGTTCCTGATGGGAAATGATCAAAATATTTCCCTGAATCTTTTGATACATTTTTTCAAATACCTGGATCAGATTCTGAAAACTCCAGAGATCGATCCCTGCTTCCGGTTCATCAAAGATAGAAAATTTTGTACCGCGGGCAAGGATCATCGCAATCTCAATTCTCTTCATCTCTCCACCGGATAAACTGTCGTTGAGCTCTCTGTTAATATATTCTTTTGCACACAGACCAACTTCTGATAAATAGTTACATGCATCCGACACAGAAATCTCTTTGCCTGCTGCAAGACGGATCAGATCCATAACAGTCAGTCCCTTAAAACGGACGGGCTGCTGAAATGCAAAGCTGATTCCCTTTTTTGCACGTTCTGTAATGGACAATTCCGTAATATCTTCCCCATCTAACAGTATCTTACCCGAAGTTGGCCGTACAATGCCTGCGATCATTTTGGCAAGTGTTGATTTGCCACCGCCATTTGGTCCTGTGATCACAACAAAATGGTCATCTATTTTCAAATTGACATTGCGTAAGATTTCTTTGTCGCCATCCTCATCATTAACCTGATAACATATATTTTGTAATTCCAGCATATGCTCCTCCATATGAATATTTTATTCAACCCTATAACTTATTATTATAACGGAAAAACCATAGAAATACAAGCTTTCCACGATTTTAGAATATTTTACGTTTTTGTTTAAAAAACGTTTTCCGAAACGCCTCCTCTTTAGAAATATCCCCCTTTACCGTTTCGCTTTGGAAAGTTTTTCTTGCACCTTTTTTTCTGTCGTAGTATGATAGTTTCACAAGAAAACAGAAAGGGCGTACAAAAAGATGCATCGTTTTTTACGAGCGGTTGGATTCAGCCGGATAAAAGAACGCAAAGATTTAGATAATCTTCTCGGCAGGATCATGAATCAGCCGGACAAAAAAAATCAAATACTTATTTCGCCCGGAAAAACATATACAGAATTTTCCGCTTATTTCACTTCCAATACCGGCATCCGGATCTGTGGAGAATATGATGAAAAAGGCTTCTTTTTTATGGAACATTATTATCCTTTTTGCGAAAGCAGACTTGTAACTTCTACAGAAGATGTAACAGTAAATAAAAGAGTCGATACCAATGCGTTTACCGGTATGTGTGACGACCCGCGTCTTGGGATATCCATGATCTTTTATTTACAAAATGCGATTGATTATCTCGCTATGCGTAGTGCGGATAATCAGCCTCACAAAGCAACCCTGACATTATCCGGTCTCTCTTTAAAGGGTTCGATCCTTTTAGGTGTGTATCATACTCCTGAGACAGTAGAGCGCAGACAACGCCAGGCAGGCAAAAGAAATCATTTGATCTCACTTGCAAAGAACGGAGACCAAAAAGCAATCGATGATCTGACATTAGAAGAATTCGACCAGACAAGCCGTATCCGAAACCGTTTTCTGTATCAGGATCTCTACTCACTAGTCGAAACAACTTTTATTCCTTATGGTTCCGAATCGGATCATTATTCGATTCTCGGCACGATCATCAACTGGTCTTTTTTAGAAAATTCTGTATCTAAAGAATGTGTCTATCAGCTCATCTTAGATTGTAATTCTATCTGGATCGCTGTATGCATCAATGCGAAAGATCTGCTTGGAGAACCAATGGTCGGCAGACGTTTCAAGGGTGTGATCTGGATGCAGGGACACGCTGATTTTCTTAAGAAAACGTGAACATAACGTAATAATAAGCAATTTACCATCGCATCATTTCTTTGATTTTTACAACAACTTTATCTGCCACTTTCCGATGTGTTATGGCCGTCGGATGCCAGAATGTTCCAAGTCCGTCTTCTTCTGACTGTGCCGGCAGTTCTAAATACTCGATCTGTACTTCTTTATGATTCTTGGCATATTCTTCTACCGCTCTTTTGGTCGCAGGACACAGTCTTTGATCCATTGTTCCAAGCATACATAAGATAGCTGCTTGCGGCTGTGTCTGATGGATACGTCCCAAGAACACTTTGTATGCATCGATAAATTCCTGATCTCTTTGTGGAATCTCACGTGTATAGCTCGCATCATTCGTACCAAGATACACCGTTACAATATCTGCCTGATAGCTTTGATGATCCCATTTTTCCCAGTCCTTTTCCTCTTTTTTATAATAATCCTTCTCTGATCCTCCATCGGTATAATCATAAAGAAACGGTAAACGCCATTGTGGATCAGGCTCATCTCTTTCTTCTCCGATATAAGCCGAAATCACACCTTTTCCATTCCATGCTACAATCTGGTATTCTGCATTTAATTCCTGTGCAGTTAAAAGAGAATATGCTTTTGATGGATTTTCTTTTGCTGTACAAAAGATCTCATCCTCAACATCGCCTTCCACACCATAACCACAAGTGATCGAGTCACCTATGATCAGCATTTTACGTTTCTTTTGCTGTGGCGGTGCTAAAAGAGTATCGGAATCGGTTATGATCTCTTTGATCAAACATTTTGCATATTCCACTTCTGAATATTTCATCAATGTGATCGTAACTTCTGCTTCCTGATCCGATTCGTATAATGTATACTCTGCTTCTGCTTCTTTTAAAGGAAAACGCTTTGCAGGCGTTGTCTGATCGTTCACAAAAACAGCCATCCATGCAAGACTATCCTGTGTTCTTCCTTCTACATCCGATAATAATACGGCACTTGCTTTCTTTCCTTTAAAACGGAATGTCACTCCCGTGGCGGTATAACCAAGCACACGCATATCATTCCGATATAAGGTTCTTCCGTTTACCTTTACAAACTCATTATCTGCTTTCCATTTCATAATCTACTCCTAATCCTCTTCTTTTTTTGATTTTTGCTCTACAATACGATATTCAATATCCTTTTTCTCCGTCGAATCATCTGCTAATTGATTTGTTCCTTTAATATATGCATACCGTACATGTATATCACAATTTTCCTGTGGCTCTGTTCCTGATACAAAATATTCTTTACGAACGCCAGAAGATTTTGCCTTGTCACAAATTCCTTTTACCGCGATCTTGCCACTTGCAGTACAGATTTTTTTCTTTACGATATTAGCCGGTTTTTTGAATTTTCCCTGACTGTGTTTGCTATATGCATGAACCTGCATCATAATCTTTTTCCATATTCTAATATGGTAACCTGAGACCTCTACTTTTTTATTTTCATCTTCGCCAGACCAGATTCCTGCAGTATAATATGGTGTATATCCTTCAAACCAGACACCGGATTTCTTTTCATTTGTTCCTGTCACACCGGCAACTGCAATCTCGTTAGTTTCGAAATTTGCCTCTTTTGCCGAACCGCTTTTGACATTTTCCTGCAAGACATTTGTCAGCAGCCATGCCGTAGATTCTTTCATGATCTGTGTCGGTTTTGTTGTATTATCTAACAAGACATTGCCGGCCGCATCCACCACCCTGTTATAAAGTCTTGGTGGCTGATAAATCCCGGTATTTGCAAGGGATGCATAAGCTGCTGTCAGTTCAAGATTCGTAACCCCCTGATTTAGTTTACCAATTGCAAGTTCTAGCTGAATATCTGTTGATTTCTTACTGGATTGTGTACTTTTACTCTCCACCAAAGTAGAAAATCCCATATTTGTCAAATAGTCAAAACCTGTCTGTGGCGATATTTTTTCTAATACTTTGACTGCAGGAACTGCAAGTTTCTGTGTGATTGCTTCACGAAGCGTCACCTGACCACGGTATTTTCCGGAAGATACTACTTTTTTACCGGATTGTGAAAAACGATAGAGTTCGTCTTTTTCCACACTGCCAAGAGTCATGCCTGCCGTATCCAGTGCCGGTATATAAGTTGACAGGATACTGAATACATTTCCCGGCTGATAGGTCACTTCCATAGCTCGATTTTGTGCACGATTTTTACGTTTTGTACCCCGTCCGCCTACCAATGCTTTCACTTCTCCGGTAGCCTGTTCGATCAGAACAAACGAAGCCTGTGGTTCTTTGACTAATTGCATTTCTTCATTGACCGCTTTAGCACCATCTTTCAACTTGGCTTTCCGAAATGTGTTAATGTACTTTTGTGCTTGTTTGCTATCGGTAAAATATAAAGAAAAGTTAATCCCCTTTTGTGCAAAGTAATTTTTCACATCAATTTCACTATATTCTTTATAACTTTCAAATTTTTCAACAACTAATGTATAAGAAAGATACGATTTTGTACCTTGCGGATAGTTACTGTCACTATTGATCGTTGTATCACAAATATTTTGCAATCCTTTATCCTGACAGGTATAGATCTTTAATCCACCATGATACAGTGTGTTATATGCCTGTGTCTGTGTGTAACCAAGATTCTGTCTCATATCGGAGATCACCTGATTAATAACGGCATCTGCATAATAGGAATTGATCTTACCCTCTGATGTTATATTCGTCGTAATATTTTTAATCCTAAGGTATACATCATCGCCAAGAGCATCCTCGTATTCATCTTCTGTCAGATATCCTTCGTCTAACATTGCTTTTAATACTATTTTTCTTTTCTCTGCATTTGCTTCCTGTCCGCTGACCGGGTTATCCGAAATCGGATCATCCACCATTGCAGCAAGAACAGCCGCTTCTGATGCTGTAATCTCACTGACATCTTTATCAAAATATTTCTTTGCTGCAGCCTGTACTCCTAATGTATTCTCATCCATACTGATCGTATTCAGATAATCTTCCAGGATTTCTTTCTTATCCAGATAATCTTCTAACTCAATTGCAAGAAATTGTTCCTGAATTCCATTTGCAACTCTTTCGATCAATGTATTTTCATTCGACTGCGTCATGATCTGGTTGCGTATCAACTGTAATGTAATCGTTGCATTGTCATCTGCCATATCAGGGTCACTAACCACATTTTGATAGATTGAGAGCAAGATTCCCCGCATATCAACACCATGATGTTCAAAAAATCGTTTGTCTTCCACAGCAACAAATGCATTCTGTACTACCTGTGGGATATCAGCGATCGAAACATTCTGCTGCACGGAATTTGCTGCACCGACTGTTTGGATAACTTCTCCATCTGCATCATACATCTTACTGGCTTTCCCTGAAGGCATCAGTGTCAGTTCCCGGATTTTAGGTGCACTGTCGACTAATCCACGTACCACTCCTATTGCAGTAAATACGAAGAACAAAACAAAAACAACTGTGCCAAAAACACAGCAATACCTCATCCATTCTTTGACACGATACTGCATCTTTACAGAAGTTGAAGTCAATTCCTTTTGCTTTTTTTCAATTTCAAGTCGACTGTAATTCATATATTTCCTTTCCATTCCACAAATTGTGTTAAAACTTATAAAAGCAACGTCCAAAGCAAAAAGCCTTGGACGTATAATCTTTTTTGATACTGAATTTATACTCTTTATCCACGATGAATGATGTCATGTCTTTCCGGACCATTTGATACCATCTTGATTGGCACACCAATCTCTTTTTCAATAAATTCAATATATTTCTTACAATTTTCAGGTAATTTGTCATATTCCTTAATTCCACGGATATCACACTCCCAGCCTGGAAGTACTTCATACACCGGTTTTGCTTTCGCAAGTTTAGCCGTAACAGGAAAGTCCTTTGTCACTTCACCATCAATCTCATAACCGACACAAACCGGAATCTCCTTTAAATATCCGAGACAGTCAAGAACCGTCAGGACAACTTCTGTTGCACCCTGGATCTCACATCCATAACGGCTTGCTACTGCATCAAACCAACCCATACGACGCGGACGACCTGTTGTTGCACCATATTCTCCGCCATCTCCTCCATGATTACGCAATGCGGAAGCCTGCTCTTCATCATGAATCTCACTAACAAATTCACCTGCACCTACCGCACTTGAATATGCCTTTACAACCGTAACGATTCTCTTAATCTCATATGGAGGTATTCCTGCACCGATCGCACCATAAGCTGCCAATGTAGAAGATGATGTTACCATTGGATAAATTCCGTGATCAGGATCTTTCAAAGAACCAAGCTGACCTTCCAATAAAATATTTTTACCTTCTTTGATCGCTTTACGAAGGAATGCAGATACATCGCAAACATAAGGCGCAACCATATCACGATAATCATGTAATGTATCTAATAACTCTTTTGGATCAAGTTCCGGTTTATGGTACAGATGTTTTAAAATAACATTTTTCTGTTCACAGACACGCTGGATCTTGTCCTCTAAGATCTCATCGTCAAATAATTCAGATACCTGGATACCGATCTTTGCATATTTATCAGAATAAAAAGGAGCAATACCGGATTTTGTAGAACCGAAAGAAGCTTTTCCCAAACGTTCTTCTTCAAACTGATCAAATGCAATATGATATGGCATAAGAATCTGTGCTCTGTCAGAGACCAGAATCTTCGGCTTTGGCACACCACGTTTTACTATATCATTGATTTCATTAAATAAATATGGAATATTCAATGCAACACCATTTCCGATAATACTTGTTGTATGATCATAGAAAACGCCTGACGGAAGCAGATGTAATGCGAATTTGCCATAGTTATTGATGATAGTATGACCTGCATTACTTCCACCTTGAAAGCGTACAATAATGTCAGACTCTTCCCCTAACATATCTGTAATCTTTCCTTTTCCTTCGTCTCCCCAGTTTGCACCAACAATAGCTGTTACCATATTTTCCTCCATTCCGCCGCTTTTTAGCGACCTGTCAATTTATCCCCTATCTGCCACGATCCTAAAGATCAATCGCAAGATTGAATACTTCTTTGCCACTAACAAGTATAACCTAATCTATTATTCTGTCAATGGATACTGAGTGGTCTTTTGTTAAATCATAATAAATTCTGCCGACTTTTACTACCGGTTTTGATAATTCTTCCGTATTGATCATTACCACTTTTCCTATTTCATCCGTTGTCAGATAGACATTCGTATTGATATATGCCTGTACCGCTACGGATAAAAACGGAAGCAGATATTCTACTTCATATTTGGTCAGTCCTTCTCTCTCAAACATATGAATCACTTCAAACGGACAGATTGCAGAACGATATGTTCTGTCTGACGTCATCGCATCATATGTATCTGCGATCGCAACAATCTTTGAAAAAGGATCGATCTGATCCCTTTTGTACCCTCCGGGATAACCGCTTCCATCACAACGTTCATGATGACGCATTGCAACTTCTGCGATCCTTGGATCTAAATTCATCTTTTTCAAAATATTATTTCCATGCAGTACATGTGTCTTAACCAGATTAAATTCAGCAATCGTCAAACGATCCTTCTTTAATAGAACATCGTCTGCGATCATCATTTTACCAATATCATGAAGCAGACCTGCCAAAGTCAGTACCCTTAGATCTTCTTCCGATATCTTTGGAAAGACAAGCTTTCCGATCACATTACTAAGTAATGCCACATTCAGCGAATGCACATATGTTACATCATCATAGCCTCTCATACATTGTAACATATCCATAATATGAAGACTGTTGCGGCTTTCTTTGACCACATTTTCAACTTCCGAGAGAATCATTTCGCTGTCAATTTCCTCATTTTGCATCACAACACGGTTAAACATATCTTTGAGATCATCCACCGTATTTAAAAATTTCTCATGAAATGCCTTAAACTCAGGAGATTTACGAACCGTTTCATAATAATTTTCTTCCTCTTGTTCTTCCGGATAATCCGGCTCTTCCGGCGAAAACTTGATCTCCTTTCCGCTTTCGTCCATTTTTGCCGTATCAGAATTCCGATTCTGTGCTGTTTCTGAATCCTGTGCTGCTGTTTCCGGCTCAACATCCTTAGTATCATCCGGTTCATAAAAAATCGGTGTTTTTTTGTCTTTTTCGTCTACTTTAATATGAATTGCGAAAACAGAGTGCTCTTTCAAGGCTGCAATGACATCTTCTGTTAAGACCGTATCTGCCGGTATCAGCAACTGGTCATCTGCAGTGTATACATCATCTGCTGCAATCATATTTACTTCCGCTCTTGCAAGCAATATTCTTTTTCCTGCCATACAGTATCCTTCTCCTTTCTCTTAATAACCCTTTGTAAAATCTTTTATTGGTTCACTCTATCCGCCAAAGAACCCCTTCTTGTCTCAAAAAAACTGTATCTGCGTCTTAATACATTTCCATTATACAGACCAGCATATCAAAAGTCCATTTCCGGCACCTTGATCTTATACATTAATTTCTGCTTTTACTCCTAAAATTTCTTTATTTTCCTCCAAAATAGGATTTACGATCTCATTTAAGAACGCTGTAACCTGCGAAGAAGAACGTCCAACGTATTTGCTTGGTTCCATCGTTGCTTTTAATTCTTCTAATCCCATAGGGAAGACATCATCTTCTGCGATCAATTCAAGAAGATTGTTTTCTTTTCCGTATTTCTTAACATTTTCTCCGGCTTTCATAGAAAGTTCACGGATCTCTTCATGAAGATCCTGTCTGTTACCGCCTGCTTTTACAGCGTCCATCATAATATTTTCAGTTGCCATAAACGGAAGTTCTGACATCAGTCTCTTCTCAATTACTTTATCATATACAACCAATCCGTCAACCACATTTAATAACAGATCTAAGATACCATCTGTCGCTAAGAAACCTTCCGGAATACTGATTCTCTTATTCGCAGAATCATCTAATGTACGCTCAAACCACTGACACGCAGAAGTAAACATTGTATTTGTTACATCAGCCATGACATAACGCGATAATGATGCAATTCGTTCACTGCGCATCGGATTTCTCTTATATGCCATTGCAGAGGAACCGATCTGATTCTTTTCAAACGGTTCTTCAATCTCTTTTAAGTGCTGTAACAAACGAATATCATTTGAGAACTTATGAGCACTGGCAGCAATTCCTGCCAATACATTGGCTACACGGGTATCTAACTTACGTGAGTATGTCTGTCCTGATACCGGGAAGCATGACTGAAAGCCCATCTTCTTTGCAATAATACCGTCTAACTGTTTTACTTTACTTTCGTCACCATCGAAAAGTTCCATAAAACTTGCCTGTGTACCGGTAGTACCTTTCGAACCTAACAGTTTCATGGTAGAAAGGACATATTCCACATCATCCAGATCCATCACAAATTCCTGAAGCCATAATGTAGCACGCTTACCAACTGTTGTCGGCTGTGCCGGCTGGAAATGCGTAAATGCAAGCGTTGGAAGATCTTTATATTTATTAGCAAACTTAGCAAGTTCGTCGATCACATTGATCAGTTTCTTGCGAACCAGCTGTAATGCTTCTGTCATAACGATCACATCGGTGTTATCCCCCACATAACATGAGGTAGCACCAAGATGAATGATTCCTGCTGCCTTTGGACACTGTTGTCCGTATGCATACACATGAGACATAACATCATGACGTACCAGCTTTTCTCTTTCTTTTGCCACGTCATAATTAATATCATCCGCATGAGCCTTTAACTCATCAATCTGTTCCTGTAATACGGCAGGCTCTCCTTCTTCATTCTTTAAACCGAGCTCATTCTCAGCTTCTGCCAAAGCGATCCAAAGTCTTCTCCATGTGCGGAACTTCTTGTCCGGTGAAAAAATGTATTGCATCTCTTTACTTGCATAACGCTCTGAAAGCGGACTTGTATATCTGTCATTACTCATTCTATTCCTCTTTTCTGCATACACTGTCTTCTTTATTTTATCAATCCGGATCCAATCTCCCGGCTTCTACCGGCATTTGTTCTGTATGCGAAACACTGCCTTTTTCTTTATCAACAACATTTCAGCCGGTACGATTTAAAAACTTACCTGCTGTTTGCAAAATACTCTGTCAATCCTCTCGCAGATTTAATATTTAATGCTCGTATTCACCGCGGATATCATCCTTAGGCGGTTCCACCGGATATTCACCGGAGAAACATGCGTGACAATATCCATAATCTCCATCGATCAGTTCATTCAGACGGTTCAGGTCCAGATATCCTAAAGAATCCGCATCCATCATCTTTGCAATTTCATCAACCGAATGATTATAAGCGATCAACTGGTTGCTTGACGGCACATCCGTTCCAAAATAACACGGATATAAAAACGGTGGTGAACTGATACGCACATGTACCTGCGTTGCACCGGCATCCTTTAACATCTTAACAATCCTTGCACTGGTTGTACCACGCACGATCGAATCATCAACCATCACAACTCTCTTACCCTTAACGACTTCACGTAATGCGTTCAACTTAACCATAACACTTGATTCGCGGGCTGACTGCTTTGGTTTGATAAAGGTTCTTCCTACATAACTGTTCTTTACAAAAGCTGTTCCGTATGGGATACCCGATTCAAGAGAAAATCCCATTGCTGCGGCATTTCCCGACTCCGGTACACCAACTACGATATCTGCATCTGCCGGATGTGTCTGTGCCAGAATCCTTCCTGCCGTAATGCGTGAACTATGTACACAGATTCCATCAATATAGCTGTCTGGTCTTGCAAAATAAATATATTCGAAAATACATCTGGCTTTTTTACTGCCTGTCATACTCTTATCTGACCGGATGCCGTCCTGTGTGATCGTTACGATCTCACCCGGTTCCACATCCCTGATAAATTCAGCTCCTATGGTATCCAATGCACAGGATTCCGAAGCCAGAATATATGCATTCTCTCTCTTGCCGATACAAAGCGGGCGGAAACCAAACGGATCTCTCGCACCGATCAGCTTGCGAGGACTTGCTACCACCAGCGAATAAGCACCTTTCAAACGTTTCATTGCATTTTTTACGGCTTCTTCTACTTTACCGACCTTCAAACGCTCTCGCGCGATCAGATATGCGATCACCTCGGAATCGATCGTTGTCTGGAAAATCGCACCATTTAATTCCAATTCATTGCGCAGTTCCAATGCATTGACCAGATTTCCATTATGTGCCAGTAAAAGAGAGCCCTTGATATAATTTAATACCAATGGCTGTGTATTCTCTGCAACACTTGCTCCCGCAGTGGAATAACGTACATGACCTACTCCGATATCGCCCTGAAGTTTCGAAATCTTTTCTGAATCAAATACTTCATTAACCAATCCCATGCCTTTACATGTGCTGGAATTACGCTGCGGTCCATCTGTCCGGCTGACAGCAATACCACAACTCTCCTGTCCTCTGTGTTGCAAAGCAAAGAGTCCGTAGTAAATAGAAGATGCCACGTCATTGCCATCTAAATCATACATACCAATAACACCACATTCTTCACCAATCTTTGGTTCTTCTATATCAGCCAGAATGCAGTTGGCATTACCGCAGCTCCGGCACTTCTTTCCATTCTTACAATGATCTGTATAATTATCCATCTTATCCTCCAAAAAATTCATATAAAGAAAAAAGCGAAGCCTCCCGGATGACACATAATATCACCCAGGAAACTTCGGGGAATTATGAACTAAATAAGACCAATTCTCTTTGCAACTTCCTGATAAGCATCTTCTACGCCGCCAAGATCTCTTCTGAAACGATCCTTATCTAACTTTTCATGCGTCTTCTTGTCCCAAAAACGGCATGTATCCGGTGAAATCTCATCTGCTAAGATGATTGTTCCATCACTTGTCTTACCAAACTCAATTTTGAAGTCGATCAGATCAATACCGCAATCATCAAAGAATTTCTTTAGGAAATCATTTACCATAAAAGCATATTTTGTAATCGTATCAATATCTTCTCTTGTAGCGGCACCGATCGCAATCGCAAAATAATCATTGATCAGCGGATCACCGAGATCGTCATCCTTATAGCTGAATTCCAATGTAGGGCAAAGAAGTTTAAAGCCTTCTTCAATGCCAAGTCTCTTTGAAAAACTTCCTGCTGCAACATTACGCACAATGACCTCTAAAGGAACAATGTCAACCTTCTTTACAGCTGTCTCTCTATCACTTAATTCCTTTACATAATGAGTAGGTACACCAACTTCTTCTAACTTCTGAAATAAATAGTTTGTCATACGGTTGTTGATAACACCTTTTCCAACGATTGTACCTTTTTTCACACCGTTAAATGCTGTAGCGTCATCTTTGTAATCAACGATGAAAACATTCTCATCATCTGTCTTAAACACTTTCTTTGCCTTACCTTCGTATACCATATCAAGTTTTTTCACTGTAGTATCCTCCTCATTGTGTTGGGTTAATTTGCTTTTTATCACAATTTACATTATAGCAATTACTCAAAAAATCGCAAGTCCTCTATACAAATTTATCTCTTCTTATTCTTCTTTTTATCCACTTTCTCGGTCTTGTTTTTCTCTGCTTTTGCCGTAGCTTTTGCTGTAACCTCAGCAGTGGATGCAGGCTGCTGCGACATCGTGCTGTCTGCTGCTTTTTCCTGCTTTATCTGTTCTTTTGAAAGCATTCCTCTCTGGATCTTTACCGCTAATATCCGGATCACGGAATCATTTAACCGTTCCTGCGTGATCGTTCCATCTTCTACTTTTGCAAGTACAGCCTGATATGCTTCATCAAGATTCTGCGGCATCAATATGATATCTGCTCCTGCCTGAAACGCAGTGCATGCAGCATCTGCCGAAGAAAACGAATCTGTAATACTTGCCATATCAAAAGCATCTGTGATGATAATCTTCTGAAAGCCAAGTTCTTCTCTTAAAATTGTCTGCATGATCAATGGTGACATACTTGCCGGAACCGAAGTTTCCGTCACTTTGCTGACTGAAATATGCGATACCATCACAAAATCCGCACCGGCTTCTATTCCTGATTCAAACGGTACAAAATCGACTTTACGAAGTTTGGAAATACTACTGTCAATATTGACACTTCCCTTATGGGTATCTCCGCTTGAAGACCCCTGTCCCGGAAAATGTTTAACCGCAGATGCGATATTAACTTTCTTTAATCCCTGTACAAAGGCACTGACATAGTCTGCAACTTTATCGGGATCATCTCCAAAGGAACGGTCTCCGATCTCTTCGTTCAGATCACTGGTTTTAACATCTGCAACCGGTGCAAAGTCTACATTAAAACCTAACTCTTTGATCTCACTTCCGATCGTCTTGCCCATCTGATAGGTGTAAGTATCATCTTTCGTCTTACCGATCTCTTCTGCTGTCGGGAAAGAGGTAGTTTCCATTTTTGCATTCGATCCAATTCTTGCAACACTTCCGCCTTCTTCATCAACACAGATAAAAAGTGGTATCCTTCCTGTATTCTGAAAACCTTCTGTCATCTTTAGGGTCTGTTTCCGGTTTGCAATATTTCTCGAAAAAAGGATCACACCGCCTACATGGTACTTTTCAATATTCTTTTGCATTGTCTTGGTACAGGTATGGAATTCATAGTAGTTTCCTTTTCTTCCATCTACCTGCTCTAAATTGACAACAAAAAGCTGACCGACTTTTTCCTCCGTTGTCATTGTCTTTAAATAATCAGCCGCCAGGTCCACTGCATCTTCCCAGTCCATTTCTTTTTCTTCTTTTTCCTGCGATGTTCCTGTCGTCTCAGGGGCTTTCGTCTCGTAATTTTTGATCTCGTGTTTTTCTGACCAGAATACACTGCATCCGCATAACGTCACGACCATAGACATCATAAGCAGCATGGCCAGTCCGTTTTTCATTGGCTTTCGAATCATCTTGTTCCTCCCAATCATAAATCCGATCCCTGTCCATTTGCAAAACCACTCACCACTCTTATCCACCTATCCCACATAACATACAGTATATATCATGCGTCATATTTAAGATTTTGCATTCGTGTTTCTATTTCATTTGTCTTTTGGGGCACTTTCCCGTCTGCTAAGGATATCTAAGATTTTTTGCTTTTTTGCCCTGATTATGGGCGCTCTCATCTGATATAGGGGCAGGACCTGTCTGATGTACATTGCTGTTTGGGAATCTCTAAGCCCGTCGCCACTTGCGCTGCAAAAAGAGTAATACGCTTTTTGCAACGCTATGTGTGCGCTACGTGGCTTTGCGAAGCGGAAGCGTGTCCCAAACAGCAATGCTACTCAGGCTGTGTCGCCCCTATAGTTATGACCCGCGCCCAATCAGCAAAAAGCATACAAAAATCAGATATTCTAATGTGTCGTCATGTCTTTTCAAAATGCAAAAAAGAAACAGAAACAGGAAATTCTACTTTTTAGAATAGGATTCTTGAAGACAAAACTTTGTGAATATCAGATATGTCTCAGGAGCAGAAAAATGCTTTTATCGACTCTGATTAGGTGAATTATAAACCATGCAATAAAGATTTGGCAATGGAGGATTGTTAAGATTTGATCATTTTTTGCCGATAACTTTAGTAGGATAATGGAAAATGGAGTATGTATCAGCAAACAGACAGGAAATGTGTGCTTCATGATACACGGAAAGATATAATTAATACAGTGAAAATATAGTAAAATAAGAAACGAGGTTGCTTATGAGTACGATTACAAATTATGATTATTTATTGCGTAATTATTATTCTTCAAACAGATTAGCACGCAAATCTTATAATAGAGTAAATATGAAATCTTCGGAGCTTGCATCTGCTGATTCAGCTGCGATCAAGAAAGTTGCAAAGACATTAAAAGACATGGAATACAACAGTGACAATGGTGTATCGATCTATAATAATGTAAAAGCATTCGTAGATACATACAATAATCTGTCAGAGAATGCTGATAAAGATCCTACCATGTCAAAGTATTGGAAACGATTGAAAAAAGTGATCAAGGATAACTCAAGTGATTTAGAAGATATCGGAATTTCCATCAAATCTTCCGGTAAATTAGAAGTCGATAAGACAAAGTTAGTATCATGCAGTCCGGCAAAGGTTGGTAAAGTTTTATCCGGTGATAATACGATCACAAAATCAGTTATGGATTATGCCGCACGTATTCAACGCTCCGCAAAAGCCCTTGTCAACTCAAAGAACACATCCATGGAGAAGAATTCTTCTACTTCTTCCATTCAAAATAATACACAGGCTTTTACAAGTCTGTTAGCCGATCCTGAAGTTGTTTCTTCTACTTCTATCAATATCAGAGCCTAAAATTACATCTCCAACTGAAACAGTTTGAGAAATCATCAATAACAGGCATAAGAATACTCCTTTCATTCGTGCAATTGTGTTGCATTGATTCAATTATAACGAATCGGTATTCTTATGCCTATTCTTTTTTATTTTATCTCCAAGAAAAATATACAACACTTTTTATCATTTTATTTTTCCTGTAAAACCGTATAGGAATCATCCATACAAATTTCATTCTGTTTTCTATGGATTGGTGCTTTCACCATCCCTATCATGATCAGCACACCGACAAACGATACCGCAATGCTGATATAAAGCAGATTCCATAAGCCAAATGTTGATTTAATGATTCCGCAAAGAACCGATCCTATCATCTGACCGACGCCGACAGATGCTACATTGATAAAAGATACGCCTTTGATCACATCGGAATCCGGCAGATTTTCCATTACAAAATAAACACTTGCCGCATAAAAAATACTGAGTCCGAGTATTTCAAAACCCTGTGACAAAATAATCAGGGCAACACCGGGTGCAAAGGTTGTCGCTGCTGCACGCAATGTACAAAAGAGTGCACAGACTACCATCATCTTATCTACCGATATCTTTCTTCTTACATAAACAAAGACCAATGCAAACGGAACTTCTGATGCTGCAAGCACAAATTCGCCAATTCCAAATGCCGTATGATTTCCACCGGCATAATGAATAATATCAATCATATAGGTTGCATTCAGATTATATCCCATAAACACACACATGCAGCCAAGCAAAAAAAGAACATACTTTGGAAAATTTCTCAAAATATAAAGAGAACTATGCACCGTATCATTTTCTCTGTTAGATCTGTTTGCATTCTGTGCATTGCCATCCGTCTTTGTATCGCACGAAAAATCAACCGGATCCATCAATAATACAATAACCATAAAAAAAACGGTTGCTGCAATCTGTACCAGTAAAATCTGATTGACACCAAAATAATCCGAAAAAACACCAAGCAGCACACAGGCAACTGCCCAACTCGCAGAACCGACCGCTCTTGATACCGTATAATTCATACATCGCCCATGATTCATATATTGCACTGAAAGGGAGTCAACGATCGCAGAAAGACAATTGACTGCCATACCATACAAAATAAAGATCACAACCGCTACCCAGAAATTTCTTCCGATCCACCACAACAGTCCTGCCGCAAAAATCCCTAATCCACCTAATAATAACATGATCCATTGCAATGGGATCGTCTTAGCATGCTTATCCGAAAAAGCAGCCAGCCATACTTGAAAAACAATTACAGACAAATACTTCACGGCATTCAGACAACCGATCTCTAAACCGGAATATCCTTTTCCCTCCAAAAGAGGTGTCACAAAAGCCAGACCTACTGCTGCCAAAAACCAATACGCCCCTTGCAAAGCCGCATACTTAACCGTCAACATTCTCTCTACCTGCATACGCCCTCCTTCCTGCACTTACACCACATCCGATCCCCTATCCATTCTCCTTTCGCCAGCTCTGTATTTTCTTTTATTGATGCGTCATGTTCATTTAGTAAATTTCGTATTTCTATTTTATTATTGCCTTTTGGGTTGACACGCCAGCTTGTTAGGATATCTGATTTTTTAAGCTTTTTTGCTGATTGGGCGCGGGTCATGACTATAGGGGCGACTCAGCCTGAGTAGCATTGTTGTTTGGGACACGCTCCCGCTTCGCAAAGCCACGTAGCGCACACATAGCACTTCAAAAAGCTGATCATCTTTTTGAAGCGCAAGTGGCGACGGCCTTTGAGATCCCCAAACAGCAATGTACATCAGACAGGTCTTGCCCCTATATCAGATGAGAGCGCCCATAATCATGGCAAAAAAGCTAAAAATCTTAGATATCCTTACAAGGTGAGACAGTGCCCCAAAAGGCAAAATAAATAGAAATACGAATATAGATACCTTGAACATGACGCCTTATAAAACACAATAATATACTGTCGAAAGGATATGGTCAGATCAGATATGGGGTATCCCAAACTTTGAGTTTAGTTCCGATGTTGAGTTCCTGTGCCTTTTTGTAGCATTCGTATCCCCATCCCACATCAAGGATTGGCATACCACCCAGACTGACTAAGAAAATCTGATCATCACTGACTCTCGCCGGTGCAATGCCGCGCACGATGTCACCGAGGTGGTAGACTTCTTTGCGATCGATCAGACCATCATCGATCATGTTGACAAAATACATTCCGGGGGTACCTGATGGCTTACGGCTGCCATCCTTGTCACGTTCCTCATATACCTGAATATATTCTTCATACATATGAATATTATCAACTACTTTTGTCATTTTTTCTCGCATAAAGTCAAAATCTGTTATATCCATTGTGCCGGATGAAATAACAACACAACCCGGTTTGATCCATTCCGGCTTGATCTTAGGCCATTTCCCATGTGGAACGGAAACAGCTTCGCTAATGATATCTGCATCCCTGATTGCTTCTTCCAGATCCGCACAGACAACAACATTTTTGACAGAAGGATATTCCTTCTCAATAAATTCTTTCATCACATGAGCGGTTTTTGATGTTGGCGAACTGCCTTTGATCTTAACCGTTTCAATCTCAGGAAACTTTGCCATATATGCCATAAAGCAGGTCTTGTTGACAGCACCCGGACCTAACAGAGAAACTACCTTCGTGTCTTTCTTTGCCAGATATTGTGCAGTCAATCCCGGCATCGCACCGGTCCGCATGGCACTTAACAGATTGGCTGACATGTAAGCAAGTGGCTGACCTGTTTCAATGTCATTTAACGTTACCATCAAAATAGATCTTGGAAGCCCTTTTTGTGCATTACGTCCATTGGATCCATACCATTTCTCACCTGCCATATGGAATCTACCACCCAGATATGCAGGCATTGACATAAAACGGCGGTCTCTTGAATCATCCAGAGGAAAGTTTTCAATTTTGGATTTCTTTGGAAAGATCAACTGAATGCCATGATCATTATGGCCGCGCCCTCCCATCAGACAGTCACCTTTACTCAGCAGACTGACAACTTCTGCCATAGTATCCACACAGCGTCCGGCATCTAAAACTCCGGCTTTTAACATATCTTCTTCATTTAAATATAAAAATTCTACTTTTGAATCTGTCATCTTTATCATATCTCCTTTCCAAAAACATAAAGCTGTATCAATAAAGACGCAAGTCAGATCTTACCAACTTGCGTCTTTGCTTTTTGTCAATTATATTTATATTTTGCATATGAGTATAACTTTTATTTATTTCACATAATTGCCCGTATTGCAAATGTAGCCGGTCGTAACGACAGCTCGGGCGGAAATGCTGCTTAAACCTTAAATGGAACGGGCTTTTTTTCGGCGTATTGTTATCATATTGACCAGTTCTTTGATCAGATAAGCAAGCATAGCAACCATGCTGACACCAAAGATAATCGTTGTTAATGCATTGATCTCCGGCGATACACCTTTCTTGATCATCGAATATACTTTCATTGGCAATGTTGCTGTCTCTGCATTTGCAAGAAAACTTGTAATGATCAGATCATCAAGTGCCAGTGAAAATGCCATAAATGCACCGGACATAACACCCGGAACAATTGCCGGAAGTGTTACATGCATGAACGTATAAAAACGATTGGCACCAAGATCCAAAGAAGCTTCTTCGATGGAAGGGTCCATTCCTACCAGTCTTGCTTTGATCGTAATATAGACATAAGGCAAGACCAGTGTTGTATTACCTATGATGATTGTTCCCATACTCAGGTCGATCCCTCCCTGTGTAAAGACCAAAAGTGTTGCGATCGCAAGTACGATCTCCGGAATAACAATCGGAAAATAAATAGAATTTGTGATCAGCTTTTTTCCTTTGAATTTCGCATTCATAAATCCGACTGCTCCCATCGTTCCGACAACGACACCCAGAAGCGTTGTAACAACAGCTATAAATAATGTCTTACCAAATACCATCCAAAGTTCCGTGTCCTGAAACAGCTTTGTGTACCATTTTGTTGTAAATCCTTGCCATACCACATTTGCACGGCTGTCATTAAAAGAAAAGACTACCATTACAACAACCGGTGCATAGAAGAACAAAAAAATCAGGATTACATATAACTTTGAGATAACGGACAATGTTTTTTTCTTTAATTTTCTTTTATCCATAAGCTATGCCCCCAAATCATCAAGATCGCCACCAAGTTTCGTATAAATAAATAACATCAGAAAGATCACAATTGCCAGAACCATGGCAAGCGCTGCACCAAATGGCCAGTTACGTGAGATTGTAAACTGACGATAGATCAGATTACCTACCATCATATTCGTACCGCCGCCTAACATATCCGTTACCATGTAGTAACCAATACACGGAATGAAAGTAAGTATGACGGCTGCAAAAATTCCGGGCGAGGTTAACGGCAATGTTACTTTCATAAAAGTTTTCACCGGACCTGCACCAAGATCCTTCGATGCTTCGATCAATCCTTTATCCAACTTCTCAATCGATGAAAACATCGGCAGGACTGCAAACGGCAAAAACATATAGATCATACCGACAATAACCGCAAAGTTATTATATAGAAGATTCAATGGCTTTTTAATCAAATGCAGATTAAGCAGAAACTGATTGATCACGCCGGTCTTGTTCAACATAATGACAAAACTGTAAAGAATGACTAATCCGCTTACCCACAAAGGAAGCATCATAAGAACTGTTAAGATTCCTGAGGTTTTCTTCTTTACATTTGCAATAAATGCTGCAAGCGGATATCCAAGCAGAACAGTCAATAACGTTGTCCATAGTGCAATAACAAGAGACTGCTTAATAACCGTAAAATAGACCGGTTTAAACATTTCTGCATAATTTTCAAATGTAAACTTATAAACAACTCTTCCTAACGGTCCTTTTGTCATAAAGCTCATAAATGCCAGAAGAATAATCGGAAGAATAATAAAAAGTACTGACCAGACTGAGATCGGTCCACACATAATAATGGATGCAAGCCTGGTTTTAAAGGATTTTTTATCCTTGCGTTTTCTTTTGTTAGGCTTTGCAAGCAGCTGCTCTTCATTCGTCTTCGTCATCGGCAACCCCTCCTTCAATATCCCGGACAGCATCTGTATTGACCAGATGTTTCTCTTTGATCACAACACCCTTATCAAGCTCCCAGTATAGATAAACCATTTTACCGATATCCGCAAGATCTTCTGAACGGAAACGATTCACTTTGATCTCCGTTCCATCGTTCAAAGTGATCATCATTTTGATGATATTACCAACATAAATATGCTCTTTTACTACACCTTTCAAGTTAAAACCTTCTATCGGTGTCTCCGAAAAAAGCATATTCTCCGGACGGACTGATACAGATACCGGATCATTGACCGCCAGACTATCATCGGGATCTTCTACCGTACCACGGCCAACTTCCATACCGATCACTGCTTTATGATCATGATCTTCCAGAACGATTGCATCTAAAATATTTGATTCTCCGATAAATCCTGCTACAAACTTTGTCTTTGGATGCTGATAAATGTTGATTGGTGTATCAATCTGCTCTAAAACGCCCTGATTAATGATTGCAATACGGTCACTCATGGTCAACGCTTCTTCCTGATCATGTGTGACGTATACAAAAGTAATACCAAGCTTCTTTTGTAATCGTTTTAATTCAATCTGCATCTGCTTACGAAGCTTTAAATCCAATGCTCCAAGAGGTTCATCAAGCAAAAGCACTTTAGGACGGTTGATCAATGCTCTGGCAATGGCAACTCGCTGTTTCTGACCACCGGACATCTGTTTGATCCGTCTTTTTTCAAAGCCTTCAAGCTGAACTAACTTCAGCATATGTAATACTCTTTCTTTGATTTCGTCTTTTGGCACTTTCTTAACTTTTAAGCCATATGCTACATTGTCAAAGACATTCATATTAGGAAAAAGAGCATAATTCTGAAAGACCGTATTAACATCACGCTGGTATGGTTCTTTCTTTTCTACACTTTCACCCTGTACTTTGATCATTCCCATCGTTGGAAGTTCAAATCCTGAGATCATTCGAAGTGTTGTTGTCTTACCACAGCCGGATGGACCAAGCAATGTAAGAAATTCACCTTCAGCAATATTGACATTCATATTTTTTACAACATGGTTATCTCCATACCATTTTTCTACATTCATTAATGATACTATTGTTTTACTCATATGCATTATCTCCTAACTTCCTAGTTGATGGCATCAGAGCCACGTTCATTGGTACGAATACGCATAGCATCAATAATATCCGTAACGAATACTTTACCATCACCATTCTTTCCTGTACCAACTGCTGTTGAAATATCTGCTAAGATTTCTTCTGTCTGTTCATCTTCTACCACAACAAACACCATGATCTTAGGAAGCAGATTAATGTCTTCTCCTGTAAAGTTCATTTCCGGAAGATAACCTTTCTGACGGCCACATCCCATAACGGATGTGACTGTCATACCCTGACAATTATGACTTGCTAATACTTCTTTTAAACCGACTAATTTCTCCGGTCTTGTTACTACCTCTATCTTTTTCATAATAATATTCCTCCATTCCTTCTATATCTTTTATGATTTAATGTATTTATTACTATTTACTGCAGGCTCAAGCTTAATATTTTGTATGTTGCTTTATACTTTTACTACCGGCACTTGCTTGGCATGTTGTATTGCTTTTATACTTTTCTCATTACCTACAGTGCCTGCAGACTTTGCAGCTTTTTAATCTTCGCCCATTAATTCTGTATAATAGGTATCCATCAAACTGATCAGGTCATCATCAACTGCCACACACCAACTCTTCTTTTCAAGCTTTTCATACTCCGCAATAGCCGGGTTATCATAATATCCATCCGGAAGATATGACTTGATCACATCCGCTTTTAACAGAGGAGCTCCACCGTTTTCCTTATAACATTTTGCCAATGCATCCGGTTCCAGCATATAATTGATAAATTTCTCGGCTGCAGATTTCTTTTCAGAAGAAGCCGGTACTGACCAATACTGACAGAACATCTCATAATCAGAATCAATATCTGCAACAGCAAATTTATCCCAATTATCTTTACTATCATTACAGAGCGTTATATAATCCCAGCAAAGAGCTACACTGCACTCTCCGTTTTCAAGCTGTGATACTGCACTCTCACCGACGAAGGCTTTTACATTCGTCTTGATCCTCTTTAACAATTCATTTGCTTCCTTGACTTCACTTTCTTTCTTAGATGAAGCTTTATAACCCAGTGCTTCTAAAGCTGCTCCGTAAAGTGAAATCGTTGAGTTGACCATTGCAACCTGACCTTTCAGCTTTGGATCAGCAAGATCAGAGAACTTTGTAATTTTGATCGGACAGGTTTCCTTATTATATACAATGCCTGTGTAACCCGGTGCCATATCAGGACAAGTATATTCCATCTTCTCATCACCGGTTGCTGCCGGAATACCATCCGCAATATTTTTCTTATTTGTCAACGATTTATTATCCAACTTAGCTAACAGATCATTGTCTACAAAAGTCTTAACATATGCTGATTCCAGATCGATCACATCATAATTGGCATTTCCTTCGACTAACTTTGAAATGATCGTATCTGTGTTATCAATGTAACTTACATTTACCTTAATGCCGGTCTTTTTCGTAAAGTCCTTAAATGCATCTTCTGACCAGGTACCTTCCCAGACTAAAATGTTAATACTGTCTGCTTTTCCACTACTGCTGCTCTTTGATGAACCACAACCTGTCAGACTTCCCAAAACCATAACTGCAGACATTGCTAATGCTAATAATTTTTTCATTCTCATATGCTGTCCCTCCTTTGATGTAAAACATGAATAACTATTTCCATATCGATAGCAAAAAGCTGTCATACAAATAACCCCTGCTGCTGTGCAGGCATTTTGCTGATTTCATAAAAAAAGAAGGGTTCTCAGAGCTCCTGCATTTTTGTCTCCTTTGACCTTCTTTTCCAAATAAAAAAGTGCAAAGCCAGCGCTTTGCACTCCAAGAATTGCTAAAGCAATTCTTGCTGGTGTACCGCTACTGTACGAGCAATTTCCTATTCCATAACAAAAAAGGTCAATGAATCCATCTTGTCTTCATTGACCTTTTGCTTCGATATGTAATCTGCAACTTGTGTCACAGATTTTTGATACGCCTATCTTAGCACCTCTCATTTTTTGTGTCAACAATTTTTTGAACATTTTCCTCACTTTCTCCAAATTGTCATATTATTTTATGATTTTAAGATTATTTTGTGACAATATTTACAAACACCATATTTTTAATTTCTGACTATCTGTATCTTATAGATTTCAGCATAATTACAAAACAATTTAAACGGGATACTAGAATGCCTGATTAAAGATTTCAACAATGTCATCTTTTGTCAGTTCCACAAAGCTGCCTTCGCATCCTCTGGCAGCCTTTACTGCCATTTCTTCAAAATATGTCTTATCTGTAATGCCGATATCGCGAAGTGTAAGCTTTAAGCCCATATCACGAAATACCTGTGTTGTCTTTTCTATCGCCTGATTAGCGATTTCATAACGATCTAATGACGGATCAATTCCAAAGACATTGATTCCATAAGTCACATACATATCAACCGTCTTATCATTTAATGTATATTTCATGACATAAGGAGTGATGATCGCCAATCCATGACCGTGTGTTACATCATAATATGCACTAAGCTGATGCTCGATCGCATGACATGGCCATGCTCCTGACTTACCACAGGCAATAAAGCCGTTGATCGCCCAGCTTGAGGTCCACATCAGATTTGCACGTGCATCATAATTGTCAGGTTCTTTCACTGCGATCGGACCATATTTGATACAGGTCTTTAAAAGTGCTTCCATAATGCGGTCCTGAAAAAATGTATCCTTCACACCATTGAAATATACTTCAAAAATATGCGACATCATATCGGCTGTTCCTGAAGCTGTCTGATATGCCGGTACCGAATAGGTCAATGTCGGATCCAGAATCGAATATTTCGGATAGATCAGATCACTGTTAATATCTAACTTCTCTTTCTCTTCTTCATTCGAAATAACTGCAAAATAATCCATCTCCGAACCGGTTGCTGCTAACGTTAAGATCGTAATGATCGGCAGTGCATTTGTCACGAGACTGTTATTAAGTACAATGTCCCATGCCGGTCCATCATAATAATAAGCTGCCGCAATTCCTTTCGCACAGTCGATCGTGCTGCCTCCACCGATCGGAAGTACAACATCAATACCCTTTTCACGGCAGATCGCAACACCTTTTTCTACTGTTGTAACACGTGGATTTGGCTCTACGCCTGATAATTCCTCATATGCAATATCATTTTCTTTAAGCAAGGCAACGACTTTATCATATAAGCCGGTTCGCTTAATGCTGCCGCCACCATATACGATCAGGACTTTCTTGCCATACTCCTTTACAAACTTCGGAAGATTTTCCAAAGTGCCTTCACCAAATGCAACCTTTGTCGGAATTGAATAATTAAAATTCTGCATGATATTATGTACCTCCTTTTTGTTATAAAAAGTGCAAAGCCATCGCTTTGTCAAAAGTTTAATGGTACATTAAACTTTACAAGAATTGCTAAAGCAATTCTTGTTGGTGTACCACTACTGTTCGAGCAGTTTCCTTTTCCATAAAAAGTGCAAAGCCAGCGCTTTGTCAAAAGTTTAATGTACCATTAAACTTTACAAGAATTGCTAAAGCAATTCTTGTTGGTGTACCACTGCTGTTCGAGCAACTTTTCTGCTCTATAAAAAAGCAGATCACTACCGACTACTGTCGACATTGACCTGCTTTTTATGTTTTTAACCTTAGCACGAAAGGGGATGTGTGTCAAGCTTCATGCCAAAAGGAAGAAGTTAAAAAACATTCAAAGCATCTAACAAAAGACACAAAGTACCAAAAAAACCACCATAAGGCTGTCTTCCCCGCCAAATGATGGTTCTTTTTATAGAAATCAATATTACATTAATGACAATTATGCATACTTAGCTGTGTTTAATTTCACACCAGGTCCCATTGTAGATGAAATGGAAACGCTCTTGTAGTACTGACCTTTTGCAGCGGCTGGTTTAGCCTTTGTGATTGCCTGCATTAATGCGTCAATATTTTCAGCTAACTGCTCTTCTGTGAAAGAAGCTTTTCCAACAGGAACATGAACGATATTAGCTTTGTCAAGTCTGTATTCAATCTTACCAGCCTTGATATCGTTTACAGCTTTCGTAACATCCATTGTTACTGTTCCGGCTTTAGGGTTTGGCATTAAGCCCTTTGGTCCGAGTACACGACCGAGACGACCTACAACACCCATCATATCAGGAGTAGCTACTACAACGTCGAATTCAAACCATCCATCATTCTGGATCTTTGGAATTAACTCTTCACCACCGGCATAATCTGCACCTGCAGCTAATGCTTCATCAACCTTGTCGCCCTTAGCAAATACAAGAACTCTAACCTTTTTACCTGTACCATGTGGTAATACAACGGCACCACGGATCTGCTGATCTGCATGACGTCCATCAACACCAAGTCTAAGGTGAGCTTCTACTGTTTCATCAAATTTAGCAACAGCTGTCTTCTTTACTAAGCTAACTGCTTCTTCAACTTCGTACTGCTTTGTTCTGTCGACCAACTTAGCAGCTTCTGTATATTTCTTTCCTCTTTTCATAATTAAATAACCTCCTAGTGGTAGTAACGGCGGTATGATGACACTTATGTGTCGCCTCCCACAACGTTCAATACAATAACACTCTTTTTTTATCTCAAACGGTTGTAAATCCTGTTACTTGTTTACAACAATTCTCATTTTTGCGATTTTCTATTCTTATGCGATGTGCAGTTTTCACTGCGATTTTCTTTCTTAGTCCTCTACAGTAACACCCATGCTGCGAGCTGTACCAGCGATCATGCTGATAGCTGCATCAATAGATGCTGCATTTAAGTCAGGCATCTTTGTCTCAGCGATCTCCTGAAGCTGAGCCTTTGTAATTGTAGCAACCTTAGTTCTGTTTGGTACACCTGAACCAGATTCGATCTTGCATGCCTTCTTAATCAATACAGCTGCCGGAGGAGTCTTTGTAATAAAGCTAAAGCTCTTATCCTGGTATACAGTGATAACTACAGGAATTAACATACCTTCCTGTCCTGCTGTCTTAGCATTAAACTCCTTTGTGAACTGTACAATGTTTACTCCGTGCTGTCCAAGTGCTGGTCCAACGGGTGGTGCTG
>ERZ860148.164-NODE-164-length-56930-cov-10.333152_pt1 | contig 56930 bp, 48 predicted proteins | sample MGYA00509981_ERZ860148 | MGnify/ENA primary metagenome ERZ860148 (study PRJEB30046, sample SAMN00715199) | human gut metagenome | study: EMG produced TPA metagenomics assembly of the A metagenome-wide association study of gut microbiota in type 2...
TACCATAAGAAATATATTTATGGGCTTTTTTATTTGTCGAACTCACGTTAAATTACTATGATGATGAACACATTTTTAACAAGGAAAATGCACTGAATGGTTTTGAAAAGGCATTAATTGCTTGTTTAATAATGAAATCTGACTTACTCGCATTGTATAATAATGGATTTGGAAGTTTAATTCAACAGACTTTCAACCGCTATACTATTGAATTTGCTGGAAATATGCCTATGAATTCTATAGAAAGATACAAATTATATTTTATAGCCGGAGCTGTTACAAATGTTTTAATAGAGTGGTTAAATGAAGTGGCAAATGAGCCGCCAAGAGAAATTGCAAATATCTGCGTAAAGTATATGGATGGCGGAATACTTCATGCAGATAAATAAATTATATTTTTGACTAAAATTTTATAAGGGGCTGTCGCACTAAGAAAATTTTATATAAAACATAGATATTTAATCAGTAAATAAATCTATATCTTGTATAAATTTCGTTAATGTGACAGCCCCTTAAAACTTAATAATTTATCAATTCTATATAATCACTCAAAATTATAAAAGACTCTTACGCAACTCTGCCCCGTCTTTTGCACTTAAGTATGCTGGTGCTATATCAAATACTGTCTTACAACCTGTTTGACCTTCTTTGTAAAGACGATATGCTGCTCTTGCATAAGCTACAATAACACATGATGTAAATTCTGGGTTTGAGTCAAGCTTTAAGCTATACTCAATTACGTGAGTGTTTTCATTGTCCCAGCCTGTCTTTCCAGAACGGATAACAAAACCACCATGAGGAATACCGCTGTGCTTTTCCTTTAACTCTTCTTCACTAATAAAATGAACTGTTGTGTCATAATCAGCAAAGTAATTTGGCATATTCTTAATAGTTTCTTCAACCTTTTTAGCATCTGCGCCTTCTTCTAATACAACAAAGCACTCTCTTGTGTGCTTCTGTCTTGTTGTAAGCTCTGGGTTTTCACCATTTCTTACAGCTTCAAGAGCTGCTTCAACTGGAATTGTGTATTGCTTTCCATCTTTAACACCTTCAACACGACGGATTGCATCTGAATGACCTTGACTTACGCCCTTGCCCCAGAATGTATAGTCCCTTCCATCTGGTAAAATGGCGTTGGCATACATACGGTTTAAAGAGAACATTCCAGGATCCCAGCCTACTGAAATAATTCCGATATGACCGCTTTCCTTAGCTGAATTGTCTACATTGTCAAAATGTTCTGGTATTCTTGCATGAGTATCAAAACTGTCAACTACATTGAACATTTTAGCATACTTTGGAGTCTGCTCTGGTAAATCAGTTGCACTTCCTCCGCAAAGAATAAGTACGTCAATCTTATCCTTCCACTGTTCTATATCATTAACTGAGCAAACTGTTGCTTCTTTTGTTAAAATAGATACACTCTCTGGCGCACGTCTTGTAAATACGGCTACTAACTCCATATCAGGATTTTGCTTAATAGCGCACTCAACACCTCTACCTAAGTTACCATATCCTAAAATACCAATTCTCATATTTATACTCCTTTTTAAGATAAATTTATGTCTAAATTTTACTTTTTACAAATAAATATGTCAACTATTTTTCAAATCGCCTTCTTGATAAAAATTAGTCAAATGTCTAAAACATAAATAAGGGAATTTCTATCTGGAAAAGTATATTTTATTGGTATGTCCTTTAAATCAACCTTATTAAATCCAGCTTTTTCGTAAAATTTATGAGAAGCCTTAGCGACTGACGGTGTATCTAAAAGGATATGCTTCACTCCCATTTTCACAGCATATTCTAGTAGCTTTTTATACAAAGCTAGTCCAACTTTTTGTGAACGGTATTCCGCCTTTACAAAAATTTCTTCATTACCGCCCAGTTATCTTCTTTTATCATCAAGCCAATAGTTCCAATTACTTCTCCATTCTTAATAGCAATCCAAAATTCACCGCCATCTTTTTGATAACAATTTCTTATATCCTTTAAATCTGGCTGTTCTTCTAACGAAAGATTTATTTTTGACTCATTGTTTTGAATGTCCAGAATGAGCAAAATAATCTCATCATCGTATTTTCCATTATATGTTTCTATATTTATCATAAAACCTCTCTTTACATTTCACTTATCCATTTTTCTAATGCAGGCTTTGCGCTATCTACACTACTTCCATGAATTGCAAGACCTTTTGTTAAAGCAGCGCCTTTTGCCAAGCTTTCAATATCTTTTACACTACTTCCAAGCCCACTCCCTTCATGTGTACAAAATGGGTGAATTGTTTTTCCTGTGAAGTCGAAGCTTTCAAGAAATGTATAGACTGCCATTGGAATTGTTCCGCAGTAATTAGGATATCCTAAATATATCTCATCGTATTTATCTATGTTTTCTGGTAAAAATGCAAGCTCTGGTCTTGCATCTGTCTGCTTATCTTTTCTTGCCTGCTCAACACAAGTGTGATAATCTGCTGAATATGGCACTTTCTGTTCGATTTTAAATTTTTCCGCCCCCGTAATTTCAGAAATCATATTTGAGACCTTTTCTGTATTTCCAACCTTGATACTTTTGATAGCTCCACCAAAATAATTTTCATCAGCCCTTGAGTAAAATGCTACTAACTTTGCCATAGTTAAGCCCCTTTCTTTTACGTACAAATTTTATTTTATAAGTTTACAATATCACCTAAAGTTTACTATAAGTCAAGCATTTTTTCAAAATATTTCTAAACTCTCATATATTCCTAAAAAAGCTGGCAAAACCTAAGTTTTACCAGCTAATATTATATTTTCTATTTAACCCAATCTTCCCACTTAATTTCTTCTTTAGTTTCTGGCATCATATCTTTAGTAAGCTCTAATGCTACTATTGTGTTAAGACACCACTGTGATGTAAAGTTAGTTGATATCCAAAACATTTCTGTAAGATTTTTCGCATTATACGTCATGTCAACCTTATTGGAGTCAAAACCTTCACTCTTATCCTTTCCTGCAAGTGAGTGAACAAGCACTTGCCAAACTTGATATGCAAGGTGTTTGTCGTTATAATACCTTGCAGCAAATGAAGCCATTGTCGTTCCCATATATGGATATACACAATTTACATTTCCATAAAGCCCCTTAGCCTTTTTTTGTTTTTCTTCAAGTGGCAGAAAATAATAACTTCCATAAATTGCCATTTGCTTTGCTAATTCTTCACTTTCAAGGCTTAAATTAAGCTCTATAAGGGTTTGTGGGCCACCCATGCTAACTGACATATGTGAGATACAATTAGGAACGTCTTCAAGATAACGCAAATGACCTGTTTCTGGGTCATACTCAAACTCTGGGCCTGATACAAGTCCAAGTGGTGAGTTGAATATATCATTTAAACCTGTCATTATTTTATCTTTATACTTTTCATCTTTCATTCTTTCCCACTGTGTAAACCAGTTGCTTACAAACGCAGTCCAATCTGGGCCAGTTCTTGCGTGAGTTTTATATACCATTTTATCCTTGTCAAAGAAATGTCTTAATGGGTCGATATTAAGTGTTGCAAAATCTGCATCTTTAGTATCAGTAAGCACATCTCCCATTCTAAGCTCACCGCCCCTTAGATAGTAAAATGGCCTATGATGACCTGCCATGCCTATTCTAGGCTCTTTGCAGGAATCCCCCCAGTGTATTACATTGTGTCTTGAGCCAATTCCTTTATATATTCCAAAATGGTACATATCCACCTCAGACGCATGACGGCTCATAGCTTCTATCATAGAATACACATCTTCACGACCTGTTCTCATAAATGTATACCACAACCAGTAAGTCGGAACTAACTCTGTGTTTTGCCATGCTCTACCACCCATATCGTACTGCCACATATGCCTATACGCATCATAAGTGTGCATAACATCACCATAATTAAAAAGCCCATACCAATTTTGCTTATCGGGTTCTTTTAAATAAAAGTCTATTGCCCTATCAAGTTCGTCTTCAAGCCAAGTTCTAAGCGGTGTATCTCGTCTTACAAGTGACCACTCACCAAAGGCTTTTACTTCATGGTAGTACTCTGGTGTTGCTACAAATAATGCTGGCTTTTGCACTCTTTTTGAAACTTCAAGTAGTGTGTCATCACTTACAATTCCAGACTCATATAATTCAATACTTAATTCATTAGTATTTGCAATGCCCACTGGGTCACTTTTAACTTCGTTAAAGCCCTCATAAGTACCATTAGCATGACCCTCATCGTCATAGTGCCTAAAATCACACGCATTACTTTCAGGTGACCATATCCAAGCTGTTATTTTAGCAATATCATTTCTCATTCCTTCAATCCAAAGAGAAGACGGAAATTTTTGCCAAAAGTCACGCATACTTACTGATATTCCACCAGCTCGACTGCCTGCATACACAAGTCCCTGCGCCCTTTTTCCAAAACCTGCACAAATAGAACAACAACCCTTTTTTGCCATACTTTTTCTAATTTCATAAGACAACGGACTAAGCTGTGAGATTTTATAAGTATCCCAATATGGAATATTTCCAATCGCAGCTTTTACAGCTTTGATATCTTCGTCATAATTTTCAATAAAATTTCCCTCATACTGATTTTTATAACAACGGTCTGGTATCTTAGGCTTAAAGCTTTTTAGTCCCACCATAACTTCGTGAAACATACCATAATCTCCCGCAAGTTTTATATGCCTGTTATACCCTTCACCACTATTTACAAATCGAACTTCAACACCAATACCTTTCATAAACTGTGTATTCTTGTCGCCGTCATAGAAAAATGTATGTGTTATATCTATTTTTTTACTGTCCTTGTGAAATGTAAGCCTTAAAATAAATGGTATCCCGTCAAATTCACCATTTTGCGAACAGTGTTTTCCATCTAACTTTATAACACATTCTAACTCTCCCATTCTTTCAATAATGGCAGAGTTAATAATTCCTTTTGCTACACAAGACTTAGTACTTTGTGCAAGCCCTTCATTTTCAATTGTTTCATTTACATAGACAAGTCCTGCATCTTGAATTATCTTATTTTCGTTATAGAAGCCATTTTGCAAAATCTTATCTCCAGCCTTTAATACATCGACCTTTAACACTCCAGTATCTACAACAAATCGGTCATCTTTATCTAAAACACTTATTGATAAACCATTTCCTGATTTATTATCACTTAAGTTAGCATTATCTAACCTAGCACTACTCAATTGATTACCTTGAATATTGTTTTTAGTTGAAATATTTTTTAACTCACTATTTTGTTGTGAATTACCATTTTGCTTATTTATAGCATTTTCTTCAAATTCAAGTGTAATACTTTCTTTAATATCTCTTGCTTCAACTGTATAACCACCCCATTTTACAGAGCCATCTTGCCAATATGCCGTTGTCCACTTTTGTATCTCATGCTTTTTATTGTCATCACCAATGCAGATAACACTATCTTCTTCTTTTACCTGCCCCTTTTTAAATGGAACGCCAAATGTTACAAACTCAGGAGTTCCCCTATTTTCAAGCAAATGCAATTTAACCGTTTGTTTCATAATCCATTTCCTTTCATTTATCCATAATATTACTTAAATAACATCTATTTTACAATCAATCTCTCAAATATCTAAAATATTAAGTATTAAACTGTAACCACAAACAAGTGAAAATGGTATGTAAGTTTATAGTATATAATGAAAACTATATATCACAGCACAGCTTAGAACTACTTAGTTTTCTTTCATCAACTATAACATCACATACCATTTTCACTATTATATAATTTTATTACTATATGTCTTTAAAATTGGAGGGAAATATACTATATTATAGGTTTTTATATAGTATACTCAGTGCAATATACAGCGAAAATCATATACTACTTATTAAGTGATTTAACTACTTGGTCTACTTTACTTCCTACTGTGTCTGTATAGTAATTCATACCTTCATCAACAGTCATATAGCCTAAAGCCACCTGAGAAACTACATAAGTTCTTGCTTGGTTAATATCAGTAATATTTTCTGAAAGGTCTGAATTAACTGGAAGTGCTACGTCCATCTTAGAGTGTTCAAGGAAGAACTGTTCAGCATTCTTTGACACTTCTGGAATAACATTTGAACCAGGGTCATCTCCATTAGGTGTCTGTGGTGTATCCTTATATTTAGCAAGTGCAAGAAGTGGGTCAATGTGATTCTTCATCTGTAACTGATATGGCTTTTCTGGTGATGGAAGATGGTGGAACTCTCCGTCTTTATAAGTTGTGCTTGTATCAGAGTCTTGTAATGTTACTGTTTCTGCAATTGTGTCCCAATGAGTACCCTTAGCACCGTATGTCCATGCTTCTTGAATATCTCCACCATCAAGCATTGTTTCTATAAAATATTTATACACACCTTCTGGATTTTTACAAGCTGATGTTATAGACCATGTAGTTGGAAGTGTGTTAAGATATGCTCCTAACTCTTTAATTGGATTTAACATAATAACATCTGTATCAAGATTTCTCTTTTCAAGTGTTGACTGCATTGTATATGTCCAGTCGCCAGCCCAGTATGTAAATACACCTGACTCAGAATCTGGGCTTACAGAAAACCATTTATCACGACAGTTCGCAGTTGAGTTATTAACACTTTCTTTATCAAGTACACCATCAACTACACCTGTTCTTATTCTTGCAAGGGCATCTTTCATAGCCTGTTCTGTGAAGCCATCTACATATTTACCTTGTGAATTTTCATAGAATGAGAATTGTGCGTCTTGATAAAATTCTGGAAGGTAATTTGTATAAGGTGCATTTGCTGATACAAAGCCCGGTGATGATATTACATAATGTTGTTTTGCGTCTGCCATTTTCTTTAAATATCCATAATATGTATTCCAATCAAGTGTCTTACCTTCAAGCTCTGATTTGTCAATGCCAGCCTCCTTAAGCCATGAACTCTTTACATAAGTTACACTACCACCACCCTGCTGTGTAGGAAAGCCATACAATGCTTTCTTTCCATCCTCGCCTGCTACATAACAGGCATTTACTACGTCATTAGCTGTGCTTACAAGTCTTCCTGAGCTTTTAAGCTCTGAGTTGTTATAAGCATCTGTCATATTCCACAACATTCCATTTGAAGCATATACTGAATAATAATCAGACGATAAAAGCACAACATCTGGCATAGTATCTTCTGATGTAAATGCGTTCGCTACTGTATCATAATAACCTGAATGGTCTGGGTGTATCCATTTAATATTAAGTCCTGTAAGCTGCTGCATATAATCATAGAACGCCTGCGCTCCATTTGACTCTGTAACTGTATTATCTTCCATAACAGTTATTAACTCTGGTTTTTCTATTTCTTTACCTGCTGTAGTGCTTTCTGTTGTTGAAGTTGTGCTACTTGAACCACATGCTAAAAGACTTGCTATTGATGTAATTGAAAGTCCTGCTGCCGCTAATTTTTTAATACTTTTCTTCATAAATATCTATTCCTTTCTTAAAATGCTATTATAGTTGTTTATTCTTTTTTTAATTATCCGATATCGTTTTGCTAAAATTATAATAACATTTACTCACATCAAAGTCTTATTCTTAATTGCACTGATTTTCCATTTTTCAAACAATATTGCACTAAAAAAGTACTCATATACACTTTTAATGTATACAAGTACTTGTTGTTTCAAAAATATATAAAATTAATTTTGTGCTTCATCATCTAAAGATATTTTTCCCTTAGAGCTTACCTCAATCTCAACATGACTATCTGCAACTTTTTCATAGTTCATATCAATTGAATAATCTATTGATACCTTGATATTATCTTCATCTCTTTCAAGCTGAATATCCCTTGTAAATATTCCAAGATATATACTTCCATAAGGTGTATCATAGAAAGTCATTGTCTTTTCACCCTTAACAAATGACATATGAGCTGTTACAACCCCTTTTTTTGTAATTTCCACACACTTGTCCGATATTTTAATAGTATTAGTACTCTTACTTTCTGTATCTTCATACACCTCATCGTATTTTACATATTCACTACCATTTACAACCTTATATCGTCCTACATTGATAACTTCGATTATATCTTCTTCTTCCTCGTTATCTTCATTCATAAGCTGTAAACCTTTTACTTTTATAAATACTTTTTCCTTCATAAATCAAGTCCTTTCATTTGTTTTTTATTAATACTGTTCTATATTAATCTGCTTCGTCATTGTTATATCAAATGGAAGAATTGAATTAGCAAATGCTTTAAACTTTTCTGCCGCGTCACTCACATAAAATCTATACATAGAAGAAGGACTGTCTATATCACATACATTTGCAAGATTATTTCTTTCTAATACTCGCTTTAATTCTATGGCTGTTTCATACGCAGGGTTCACAAGATTAACTCCCTGTCCCATAACTTTTCCTATTGTAGACCTTAAAAGTGGATAATGTGTACATCCCATAATAAGTGTATCAATATTTTTATCCTTAAGTTCATTAAGGTATCTTTCTGCCACTTGGTCTGTTATTGTATCGTGTAACATTCCTTCTTCAACAAGTGGAACAAACAAAGGGCATGGCTTTCCTATTACATTTGCATCTGGCTTAATCGACTTTATAAATTCTGTGTACATACCACTATGTATTGTGGCCTCAGTTCCTATAAGGCCAATATTTCCATTTACAGTTGTTGCTGCTGCAACCTTAGCTCCCGGCTTTACAACTCCTATAATAGGAATGTCAAATTCTTTTTGCATTGTATCTATAGCCAATGCGCTCGCTGTGTTACAAGCAATTACAATAGCCTTAACATTTTCAGTAAGCAAAAAACGAATAATCTGTCTTGAATATTTTGTTATAATATCCTTTGACTTACTTCCATAAGGAACTCTTGCCGTATCTCCAAAATATACAATTCTCTCGTTAGGAATTTGTCGCATAATCTCTCTTGCTACTGTAAGACCGCCCACTCCTGAGTCAAACACCCCTATCGGTGCATTAATTTCCATAATAACCTCCATCTATTTAATGAATTTATTCAAAAATTTTAAATACTTAAATTTATATTTGTACTGAACATCAGTTATAGCATTATATTCATCGTCTGTCAAAACATTCTTTAACTCCTCCTTTGAAGACTCTGGAAGCTCTCCGTATACAGAGTCAACAAAACACAAAGGTGGATATAATACACACCACCAGTTTTTACCATTTGCCTCACCTATATCTATTCTAAATGCTTCATACTCCCCCGGTGGAAATGTCACATCAGCATAAGTTTTCATTGGAAAATAGCTTTGCTCAAAATATACATTTACATTATAATTAAAGCCTTCTTTATGTATCGTATCAAGTGCTGTATCTTTTATATCTTCTATATGCTGTGAAAGAATTTCTCTTGAAGTGTCTATTGATGGTGAATTTTCCAAAAATGGCTTTATATATGATACAACTTCATTTTTCACTTTAATTTTAAGCTGTTGGTCTGTATCTGTATCACTGTTCGCTCTTACATGAAATCTAATAATATTACTAGCAATTCCTGCCTGAACAAGACATTCATCAATATTTATCTTTATACTTGACATAACAACAATCGCTGATACCGCTAACACCGAAAACAAACAAATTAATAGCCTGCACCCTTTTTTCATAATAACCTCCATAAACTATAAGAAATACTCTTTGCGAGTTTTTCAAATTATCGCAGCAGCTACCAAAATTGTGTAAACACAAAATTTGACTAGCCGTTAATATTTACTATCTACCTTATACTTATTTGATAGTTTTTATTTATGGTTAGATTATTAACATAAAAAGTGCAGACTATACATTAATGATAAATTTAACTTACTTATTAAGAAGTCTTATAATTCCTTTTTCCTGATTATTAATATGCTGATATATAACTTTCTTAGCCTGTTCTACATTTCTATCCTTTAATTGCTTAATAATATCATTATGTTCGCTTATAAGTATAGAATGTGTTCTTGCATCTTTCACATATTCAAGTCTATAACGATACATTTGTTCACGAAGATTGTTAATTATCTGTATAAGTCTTGCATTGTCAGTCATAGTATAGATTATATCGTGAAAATGTACATCTGCATCAACTATATTTACTACATCTTTTGAAACTATTGCTGTTTCAAAAAGCTTATTAGCGGCTTTAAGCTCTGCTAACTTCTCGTCTGTAACATTTTTACAAGCAAGTGCTACTACAAGTTCTTCAAGTGTTGCTCTTACTTCAAGAACATCTCTCATATCCTTTTCAGTAATATGAGCTACTTCTGCACCCTTTCTTGGTATCATAATTACAAGTCCTTCAAGCTCTAACTTTCTTATAGCTTCTCTTATTGGAGTACGGCTAACACCGAGCTTTTGAGCAAGCTGTATCTCCATAAGTCTTTCTCCAGGTTCCATCTCTCCCCTTAAAATTGCCTGCCTTAATGTATTAAATACAACATCTCTAAGTGGAAGATATTCATTTACATCCATTTTTAATTCGCCCTTCATCTATAGTGCCTCCATATTTATAATTTTAAAATGTTTCTGTTATATATACTGTTCTAGCATCACCTTTTTCTTTAAGGTATACCTGACAGTTAAGTGCTGTCTGTTCATCTGGGAATATTCCAAACACTGTAGGTCCACTACCGCTCATCATTGCATTGTATGCACCATGAGTAATCATGTCATTTTTTATATCTTGTATTACAGGATACAATGGAATTGTAACTGTTTCTAATACATTTCCCATTCTTAATGCAATCTGCTCAATATTTTGCTCGTTAATTGCACTGATTATTCCATCAATATCAGGGTGAGTGCTTACTCCGCCCATATCAAGGTTTTCATATACAAGCTTAGTCGATACATTAATTGATGGCTTTGCAATTACAATCCACATATGCGGAACTGACTTTAATCTTGTAAGCTTTTCTCCAATTCCCTCTGCAAGAGCTGTTCCACGCATAACGCAGTATGGAACATCAGCACCAATACCAACTCCTAATTCCATCATTGTCTTTGTAGATAATCCCAAATCAAATAGCTTATTAATTCCAAATAAAGTAGAAGCTGCATCTGTACTTCCACCTGCTATTCCGGCTGCTACTGGTATAAACTTGTTAAGATTAACTTCTACACCACCAGCAAAGTTATATTTATCTTTTAATAGCTTTGCAGCTTTATATATAAGATTATTTTCATTTACTGGAAGAAATGAAAGATTAGAAACAATTCTTATCTCATCTTCTGGTATTTTATTTATAATAATCCTATCATATATACCAATTGTTTGCATAATCATGCGTACTTCATGGTATCCGTCTTCCCTTTTTCCTAATACATCAAGACCAAGATTAATCTTAGCCCTAGCCTTAAGTCTGATACTTTCCATATTCATCTCCAAACATTGTTTCTTGTATACAAAACAGATTATACAAAATATATTGTACAAATGCAAGTACATATCACGCCTTAAATCTAAATTGTTTCCTTATTCTTTCTATACTTATAAGGGGATATTCCTTTAATATGCTTAAATGCGTCACCAAAATAATTACTATCATTAAAGCCACACTCAAATGCAATATCTGTTATTGTCATATCTGTATCAAGAAGCATTTTACACGCATTTTTAATTCTAATATTAACAATATACTCTTTAAAGCCAAACCCTGTCACATGTTTAAATTTTTTAGAAAGGTACGATTTACTGATATGAAATTTTTCTGCCATATCATCAAGTGACAATCTCTTACTATAATTATTATAAATATAAGTTGCAACTTCTTGTATTAATTGGTTATCAACATCAATTTCTTTAACAACATTTTGCTCAAACTTTTGACACCTTATTATAAACAATAATAATTCAATAAGACTCGTTCTAATAAATGCTGGTGACAATATATCTTGTCCTTCATTTTCAAATATCATCTTATTAATAATTGCTTCAACGTAATCTCTCCTTTTTTCAGGAATAGATATTATCCCTGTTTGAAGGCAGTCCTTTACCATTGCTTCTCCAATCACTTCTTTTATCCAATTAAGACTTGTTTCTCTAAAGCACACGACAAATCTATCACTGTATCCTTGTGTTGGAAATGTACTTTTGTGAATTGTACCTGCTGGCACAATTACTAAATCCCCACGACTCAATTTATAAATATTATGGTCAATAAAAAATGTACAATCACCATTTAAAAGATAAAATATCTCATAATATGGGTGTACATGTCTGGGCTGTTGTTTATTTTCTTTTGCATTGCGTCTTACTTTATATACTTTATAATCTGTTTCCATATCATTAAACATAATAAAACCTCACTTCTATATTTTTAATATATGTAACTTCATTTATTTAAACAGCTATTCCCACTCCTACTTTATCATTTTCTTATAATAATATTGCATATTAAAATAACTTGCTATACCATAGCTTCTTACAATAGAAGTTTGCCACTTTCTTAATAGTATTAAATAATTAAAAAATTAATATACTACTACTTCAATATAATTTCATAATATAATACCACTTTTTTTCTGTAAAACAAAGTTTTTTTAACTATTTATAAGTAGTATTTACTGTTTTTTATGCTATTATATTAGTATATTAATTACTTAACACTTATTGCTTTATTTAAAAAACTTGTTTTATAGTTTAAAATTATAATGAAAGGATGATTACAATGGCAAAACCTATTAGTGCAGATAAAAGAAAGCTAATTCTTGAAGGAAATCTTATACATGCAATACTTATGTTAGCAATTCCTGTAATGATTAACAGTTTTATACAATCCATGTATAATCTTACAGATACCTTCTGGCTTGGTAAAATTGGAACTGAGTCACAAGCAGCTATTACACTTGTTTCTCCTATGCAAAATATATTAATAAATTTCGGTGCAGGTATCACAACTGCGGGTTCAATACTGATTTCTCAATACTTAGGTGCTAAACAGGATAAGCAAGCTAACTCAATGGCAAATCATATATGTATATGCTCAATGATTTTTTCAATTTTTTGTGCATTTTTTTGTTGGCTTGCAACCCCAGCAATTGTAGGCTGGCTAGGTGCTTCGGGTGTGATTTATAGCTATGGAATTAAATATTTACGCATTGTAGTACTTGACCTTCCATTTCTTTTTATGATAAACTTATACACGTCGGTTAAGCAATCACAAGGAGATACATTAAGACCTATGTTTCTTAATGTACTTGGTGTTAGCATTAATCTTATATTAGACCCATTATTACTTATGGTGTTTAAGTTAGGTATTGGTGGTGCAGCTTTTGCTACACTTATAGCTAAGATACCTAGTGCAATAGTTGCTTTTATTGCACTTCGTGGTGATAATCAGCTTATCCGTATTGACTTTAAAGGTTTTAAGTTTGAAAAATCTAAGGCTTTGGCTATTTTAAAAGTCGGTCTTCCTACTGCGATTGGCGGAAGTACTATGCAGTTTGGTTTCTTACTTATGACGAAAAATGTTAATGCTTACGGTACTATTGCTACTACAGCTTATGGTATCGGTAATAAAATTAACAGCATTATTACTATGCCCGCTAGTGGTATAGGTTCAGCTATCTCAACTATAGTTGGTCAGAATTTTGGTGCTAACAATATTAAGAGAGCTGACAAAGCTTATCACATTGCTTTAAAAATAGGTATTGCATTTTTATTTATTTGTGGTATAATCTTATCAAGACCGTTTGTAGCAGAGCCGATTGTTCGTTTTTTCACATCGGATGAAGCGGTTGTTCCACTTGCAACGAACTTTTTATCAATTATGGCAATTTGTTGCTGGACTAATTCGTTTTATAATGTTACAATGGGTATATTTCAAGGTTCTGGTCATACCATAATAACCATGATAGTTGATGCTTCAAGAATATGGGTGTTTAGATTTTTAACACTTTGGGTATGTTCATCACTTCTTGGTATGGGCGTTGAAAGCGTATGGTATGCCGTAGTAGTAAGTAATGCTACATCAGCATTAATACTCTACATTTTATATTGGACTGGCATTTGGAAACATCGCACTGTCAAGATTGACAAGGATAGCGATTGTGAACCTGAAACAATTTAATAAGCCATTTTCCCCTATTTCGATAGCCTTCGGTTACGCATCCCCCCTCAGCGTGGCCGAAGGTATTTTTATTGTAGTTCAAAATATTATTTCTGTATTTTTTAATATATCAGTATAATAAATTTTCTAGTTTTCTTACTTTTAATCTATCCCATAAATATATCACCATATCTTAAATAATTATTCCCCCACCTAGCAAGTTATTATTTCGTTACTCCATTTTTTAGAAAAATGAATAACTTCAATGGGCAAAATCAATCAAAATAAAACATTCAATAGTGAATTATACTATATCTTGCAAAAGTTTATTATATACACTATAGAATATAAAAAGAATATACATTTTAACACTTATTAAGCATTGTTAAAATATATACTCTTTTTAATTTCAATAAAATATTCTATTTAATAATACTTTTTTATCAAACTTAAAGATTAATATAATTAGTTTTAATCTTTGCTTCTGTTTCTGGAGCTTCTATTCCTGCTTTCTTTCCTGCTTCAATACACTTTAATATCCAAGCCATATTTTTACCTAAAATACGCATAGTCTGAATACCTTCTTTATCTTCCATAACTTCTTGTGGTGTATTGCCATGAACCATATTCCAATAATTACTTGTAATAATTGGCATTTGTGCAATTCCTGGGTGTTTTTGAAGTTGGTCAAGTGTAGCTGTAGCTCCACCTCTTCTACAACTTGCAATGCAGGCTGCTGGTTTATGTGCCATTGGATAACCTGCATAGAACAATCTATCCATAAATGATGTTATTGCTCCTGAAGCTGACGCATAATGAACTGGTGAGCCAAATACAATACCATCTGCTTCCTTTGCCTTTAAAATACCCTCATTAACTGTATCATAATTGTATACACACTGATGATTGCCTTTTTTTGAACAGACTCCACAGCCCATACAACCCTTTACAGCCTTAGTTCCTACATGAAAAATCTCTGTTTCAATTCCATTTTTCTCAAGTTCATCTGCCACAACTTTAAGTGCTGTGTATGTACAGCCCTCCTTTTTAGGACTTCCATTGATTAATAATACTTTCATTTTATACCCTTTCCGAATAGTGTTATTTACCATTCTTAATATAATTCATAATGTTTAAGTGAAAATATAATCACAATATTATAACAACAACTGCATGAACTGTAATATTTTTAACTTAAACATTACATTGATTAATATATTAACATATATTAGACACTCATATATATCTATTATAAGTTTTATTTACAAATTCTACTTTTTAATTTTTTTATTAATATTACTAAGCTTTCTTATAAACACAGTCATTATAATTAATCCTATAAGACATATTATACTGCCAAATGCAGGATACATAGTGACTTTTACATCAGCCCCTAACACATTTTTTCCTGTAAAAACTATTAATAACACCTGAACAATATATGATATAAATGACACTATATTAAAATACCAAGCTGCTTTATAAACTCTTATACAAACAAGAACTGCTGAAACTGCTGCCAGTATTACACATAACTTTCCAAATATTCCACCAAACATATATCCTGTAAATAGATTGCCTTGACTTATCTTTACTGTATCGGCAATAACCCCCCAAAAACTAAGATATGAGCCGATAAACAAAAGAATTGCACCTCCAAGTGCTGCAATTACCCTGTTATCAGACATGATTGAATCAAAAATTGCACTTGTCTGTGTATTTTCTTCTTCCTCATAGCTACTTTCGCTATCAGAACTACCATTCTCATCAGAATATTCCACATTTTCTGTTGTATATTCTATTTCATTATCACCATCTTTTTTTAAACTTTTTTCTAATAATTCACTATTATCTTGTATATCACTTTCTTTTGACATTTCACCATGCTCAATCAATTCAATGTCTAATACTTCACTGTCATCTTCTTCCTTATTCTCCACTTTCTTATACTTCATCAATACACTTCCTTTCTATTTTTTTATAGTATTAAAAATAGTAAATATATTTTAGCAACAACCTCGCATAAATACAATAAGTTTATTCAATCCACTAATTTTTTTAAGATTTTAGTCCGATTAATACTATAACTAGATTTTAATACTCCCTAATAATACTTTGTAAACTGCAACAGCCCATTAAGGTCTGTGGCTTCTGTTAAATAAAAATAATAACATATTATTATAAGGGAACAAAAGATAATAATGTAATGCAGTATTATAGTTGATTTTCTTAACTTAATCAAGCTGCGGAATGGAGGAAAATATGGATTTATACGGAATTAACACTGGATACCAGTCAACTCAGACTTATGCTACTTCAAGTAATCAGGCAACTAATTCAACACAGACTACTGACAATAAGTCTAGCGATACAAAAAAGACAAATGACGCTTATTCTGGCGCTGCTGCTGTTTACGAAAGTAGTTCAGCTTCAACTAATAAAACATCAAGTGACACAGGCACAGTTAAAGTAAAGCGAGATAACTCAGCTATTATATCTCAGCTTAAGTCTGACGCAGAAACAAGAATGGCTCAAATGCAATCTCTTGTAACACAAATGTTCCAGAAACAAGGAAAAACAATTGGAACGGCTAATAATATGTGGAAAATGCTTGCAAATGGCAATTTTACTGCCGATGCTGATACAATAGCACAAGCTAAAAAAGATATCTCAGAAGATGGATATTGGGGAGTTTCTCAGACATCCGAAAGAATATTCTCATTTGCACAAGCTCTTGCTGGCGATGATAAAGAAAAAATGCAGTCTATGGTAGAAGCATTTAAGAAAGGCTTCTCAGAAGCAACTAAGTCATGGGGCAAGTCACTCCCTAGCATTTCAAATGACACTTATGATGCAGTAATAGATAAGTTCAACAATTGGTTTGACAACCAAGATTAAATAAATAAACAACCTTATACTAATTTTAAATTTATAAATTACAAAATTTTTAAACGCAAAACAGGGAAAATGACTATACTTCCTTGTAGAAATGCAAAAGACAATCGCTAATGTGGTCATAGAACTGTTTAATTGTTAAGTTCACTACTCTGATAAAAATACAGTATATCCAAAGTGAAAATAATTTACTATTACTACAAAATATCAACAGCTAGAACCCACATAGCTTGAGTAGTCAAAAAAATAATACACACAAGAAAGCAGGGTGGCATATTTTATAGTATCTGGTAAAGGCTAAGTATTTCTTAGATATGCTTTTCTAAAAACAGTGATGTCCCGACACGACGTCGGGACAAGCAACCAGCGACACGATGTCACATTGGTTGCGTTCACGTCCGTTTTCTCAATAAAAAAAGCACATCTTAGAAATACTTAGCCTTTATCCACTACTATAAAATATTACCTCTGCGTTTCTCTTACATAAGCCAACAATCAGAGTTATACCACAAAAATAGTAACCATATCTCTGCAATTGCAAAGAACACAAGTATTATCCACTTTAAGTACTTTAACTTTCCAGTCATATTTGTAAGCAAATCATACATTCCTATAAACGCAACATAAGCTCCCACTGTAAATCGACAAGTACTCATTACATGAGAAGTCAGCGCTATAAGAAGTGTGACAATACCAAATGTTGCAAGTGAATAATATCTTCTATATATCATATAACCATATAATATAAGTATTCCAATGCAGAACCATCCCATATATGTATATCTAGGCTCAATCTGACCTGTACAGGCTTTCCAAAGAACTCCTATTATTGGAAAATACTCATCTTCTCTCCACGCAATCTGAACATTCTTATATGCCCAAGGGTCACCACAAAAGAACCTTAAAAAAGTCATATAACAAAATGCACCCAACGGACAAATCATTATTGAAAATACTTTCTGTGGAACTTTTATAACTTCACAAATAAACTTCTTTATACCAACAAAACTAATTCTTTCACCATTGTTAATATCCATATACATTTCTATTATAAGCGCAAATACAAGCGTACAACCGACAATTCTAGTACCACTAGCGAGTGCCGACATTAGCCCTGCTAACACATACTTTTTCTTTGCACTAAAATAAAAGAACAAAGAAATAAACATTACAAATGCCGCTTCTGTATACATAGACGCAAAATAAAATGAATATGGTCCTGCGAGCATAAGTACCGCAAGCAACATTCCATCATCTTGTCTTACAGCCTGTGTAAACTTTTCCATTCTACTGCCATCATTAACAGCTCCAACGCATGATAACTTAATGCTTCTAGCCTTTATCACACGCATATATTTAACAGCTACAAATGAAGCTATAAAAATACACACATTAGATACAAGCATACCAACAAAATAAGTATCCATTTTCCAAAACGTCAAGGCTTTAACAATCTGACACATAATAACATACACAGGGAAAAATGCCCAGTTAGCTTGTGGGTCAGTGTCCCATGGAAATGTATATCCATTATTTACCATAAAGTAATACCTTTTTGCGTCCCATTGGTTCATTAAAAATGTTATAGACCTATCTGTTCCCATGTTAATATTATAGATTACCATTAGTATAAGCATAAGAAGCCTTGAAGCTGCCATTATAAACAACAGCTTCACAAATAATGCAAAATTCTCGTTTTCTCGATACCATTTTGCTAATCTTTCCATAAAATAAAATCCTTTCGTCTGCTATCAAACAAACTCGTTAAAATAGCTGTATAAGCTTTAACACAATCTGATAAATTAGTGCTGGTATAGCTGCAATAGCAGGTATTAAGAACATACCAACAACTACTGCATTTAATATCTGGAAATATACAAACTCTCCACAATACTTAAATACATTAGGAACATTTATCTTCTTAAAATGATTAATTATTACACATACTACTACAATAAATAACGTAGCAAGCGATATTAAAAGCCCTTCTTTTCTGCCCTTAGCTTCAAATGTCATTTCAATCGTATTTTCACCAGAATAAATATTAACACCTGTGAAAAGACCTGCGATTGACCTTACCTTAGCTTCCTTACCATTAACAGTAATCTTCCAATTTTCTGTGTTAATAATTGGCATTATCGCATAATTTTTTGTAGCTGTACCATTCATCTTAATTGTAAGTGAATTGTTAGTAGTTGTAACCTCACACTTATCGTCTTTTCGTGATTCACACATAGCTTTCATTTTATCCATATTAAGCTGACCAATTGTAGTTTCACTTACTTTCATATACCACGCATCATCGTACTCAATACGAACATTAACTGTTTCATTGTTAAAGCAACCAAGATATACAAGATTGTTATTATAATCTGTAAAGTAAGCTGTGTTATTAACATCACCAAGTGTAGGAATTTCAATTGCTTTGTCATTTACATAAATGTGCATTGAGCTTATAAGCCAAGAACAGTTAGCATCGTTATCCCTATTATTAACATCAACTATATTCATATAAAGAGCACTATTACCATCTATTGTAAGTTCATAATTAGCTGTTGTTTCAGTTCTACTTAATGAATATGGAATACCTGTTACAAGTTCTTCCTTGTCACCTGTAATTGCTGTATACATAGCATTTTCCATTGTTACCCAGTTGCCGTTCATATTTTCTGTAGCAATTGACTTATTAACTGCCATAGCAAATGGAAGCTGATAATTAGCCTCATATACACTATAATCTCCTGCTGTATTCTTTAATGTGTACATATTGCTATCAAGTGGAAGCTGATTAACGGCTTCTGTTACATGAAGTAACGCATTAGTAAATACCGTTCCACCAGAATCTAACAACCAAAGGAAATACTTTGAATATCCCCATCTTTTTGCATAACTTTGTGTATCTGATTGAAGTGCGGCTGTAAAGCTTGACAGTGCGCCCCTTCTTAATATTAATGGATAATTAGCATTAAGACTGATATCTGGGTTAATAACTCTGTCTGTTGCTGATTCAGTAAGTCCTATATTGTCATAAACATCATTAGCTAACTGTACATAATCTCCAACCTGATAATCTTCGTAAGTATAAAACTTTGGTGGTCCAATAAGTGCATAAGCTCCAATAAATACTTCTACAAATACAAGTATTACAACTGATTTACAGTTAAAGTTCTGTCCCTTTTTATTAAGCTTTATTATATACATTGCTGTTAATGCAATAAAAATCACAGCATAAAACACTAGCGCAATAATTTCATTATTATCTGGAATAAGATTGTATCCTATTGCAAATGCAACACATACCACCAATGCAAATATTGCCTGTCTTTTTATTAAGGACTTATCAATTGCCATATCTTTATACATTTTTTCAGCATAATAAGAAGCTACTGATATAAGTGTAAATGATATTAAATAACCATTCCTAAGAGAATAACCATTATATGAACCAAAATGCCACATAAGATTAATTCCTTGTACTACCATAGGAAGTAACACAAGTGCACAAATAAGTCCCATAGAAATTGTCTTTTTCTTTTCAATTTTCCAGTAATTTCTCATACCTATTACTATTATTGCTATAACAAAAGAAAGACCATAAAGCATAAACCAACGTTGAAATGCAGCCATTGCCCCATCAGAAGTAATTGCACTTGTTATCCAGCCTTTATACTGGTCTAATAGATTACCACCCGAACTTCCTCTTTGTGAGCTTGAAAGCTGTGTCATAACTGGTATAAGTACAAAGCAAGAAAGTCCCATACCTGCAACAGTGCCAATTCCCAAGTCCCATATCTGACTTTTCCACTTTTTCTTCTGCTCACTTGTAAGAATATATATACCACTAAGCAAAAAGATATATACAAGTGACATAGCACTAAGATAGTAATTCATTATAAATATAAGTGCTACCATTATAATATAGAAAAGCTTTTTGCCATTTTTCATAAGACTTTCAAAGGAAAGCATTAATAATGGAAATAATGCAACTATATCCATCCAAGGTGTAAATGCAGAACCATAAAGGACTACATATCCGCAAAGTGAAAACATTACAGAAAATGTTATCTTTAAACAGTCCATAAGCTTTGTATATTTTTTATCAAGATATATGTACATAGTAACTGACATTACTACCATCTTAACCACTGTAAGAATTGATATGCTTTCCAATATAAGATTTCTAGGTATAAAATATAACAACAAGTTAAATGGACTTAACATTGTAAATGCTGAAATACTCATCGACACATTAGTTCCAAGTCCTGTATACCAATCAAACCACAATGAAGCATCACCATGCAGCCAATCCCAAAGATGTGTATAAAGTGGGGCTACTTGCTGCATATTGTCAAAATAATCTATTCTATTACTTCCAAATGGCCATATCCCCTTAAAAATAAGTGTAAATACCACAACCGCTAGTGTTATAAGCCCAGAAATAACGCATTTTTTAACATTATTTCTGTTAAACGTACTTTTTTCTTTCATAAACAAAATCCTTTCGTTTGTCATAGGCAAAACGCAAGTCTATCCGAGTGTTGTACTCCATAGTGTAAACGTACAATTATTGGTAACAAACTTAATTGTTACAAGTTCACCATTCTTTACTGTATCTGCCTTAAATGTGTATGTACCTGCCTTATCAAATGTTCCAACCACATTATCATTGATATAAACTGTTACAAATTCTTTACTATTATCTTGATTACTTTTATTATTTTTACTAGCTTCATTTATTGAAAAATCTTTTACTTCTATTGTGTAATCAACATTGTATACAGTGTCTACATTTTCTTGTAACTCGGGTACATAGTAAAGATAGGCTTCGCTGCCATTACTTACACTTCCGTCATACTGTTCACTCTCCCAGCCTTTTCCCTTTCGGCGACAGACCTTATAAGCTACATCACTTCCATTGCGGTCTTTTAGCCCTGTACATATCTCCTTATCTCCCAAGTTATATGAAAGCTTTTCAAAACCTGGCCAATCTGACAATTCGTGAGTTATATAATACATTTTATATTCTATACCAACATCAGGGTTTTCTCCCCACCACAACACTACAACATAAAATATAGCAAGTAGCGCTGTAACAACATATATAAGTATTTTAAAGCACTTTTTGTCAAGAAGATTTTTTTTATTATTAATACTCATTAAACCACCATTATACATGTGTAACTATACATGTACCATTTCCTGAAATTGTAATTGTCCTTTTTCCGGCACTTATAAAGAAACTATCTCCTGCTTTATAATCCATTACTTCTTCAGTTGTTTCTTCTTTTATAGTGCCTTCACCTGCAATAAATAACACAGAAAGAAATGACGCTTCATCAACAACAAGCTTTACTTCTTTGAATATCTCATACTTAAAACATTCAAAATACTTGCATTGCACAAGACGTTCCTGAGAATAATTCTCATTTTCTTCAAGCATAACTTCGCTGTTATTGTCCTTAACATAAGCCTTTGTATCAACAACATCAAGTGCTTTTGTAACATGAAGCTCTCGTGGATTGCCGAACTTATCTCGTCTATCATAATCATACATACGATATGTACTATTAGAATTTTGCTGTATTTCACAAATAAGTATTCCTGCACCTATGGCGTGAATTGTTCCAGCCTTAACCATGACTACATCACCCGGCTTTACATCTATCTTATTAAGCACCTCTGTAATTGTATTGTTTTTAATTCTTTCGTCTATTTCTTCCTTTGAAACATCTTTTGATAGACCACAGTATAAATAAGAATCTGGCTCACAGTCGATTACATACCACATCTCATTTTTACCGTATTCACCTTCATTTTCAAGGGCATATTCATCATCAGGGTGTATCTGTATTGACAATGCCTGCTTTGCATCAATAAACTTAATAAGCACCGGAAATCTATCTTGTGCCTGACACTTCCAACCTAATGCTTCCTTACCTATAATTGACAAATAGTCATTAAACAACATCCCCTTATATCTTCCCGTTGCAATACGACTCTGTCCGTCTGGGTGAGCAGAAAGCTCCCAGCTTTCACCAATTACATCGTAATCACATTTTTTGCCAAAAACAGTTCTTAACTTAGTTCCGCCCCAAAGATTATCCTTAAATGCAGGGTCTAGCTTAACTATTGGCGTACTCTTTTCTACAACGTAATTATCTTCTGTTTCAGAATTGTTGTATATCTTAACCATATCATTTTCTGATACAGTTTCACCAATACCAACTTCAATGATTACTACATTCTTATCTGTCTTATTGGCAACCTTATGCTTCATTCCAATAGGCACAAATACACTTTCATATCTGTGATAGTCTTGTGTGTCATTTCCTAGTGTAATTGTCGCAGTTCCTTCAACAACAGCCCAATGCTCACTTCTATATTCATGCTGATGAAGGTTCATACTCATTCCCGGAAATACTGTCACCTTCTTAACTTTATACCCTTCTGAATATGTAAGAAGCTCATGTATGCCCCATTCTCTATATGACAATCTATTATAATCAAAATATGTTTTATACTTTTCTGAATTGTCTTGAATAATCGTCTTAATTCCATCAACATTTGCCTTTGAAGATACATATACTGCATCTTCTGTATTTACAACGACAACATCTTTAACATCATTAGTTACAACTAACTGTCTATTTGCACTATTAATTACTGTTACATCTTCACAGTTATTTTTTATTACAAAATCATTATGCGATACACTTGATGTTTCTTCTAAATCTGACACATCACCGACATCTTTCCAATTAATATTAGCTTCTACTACTTTAATATCTGGCTTTTTTTCAAAAATAAACTTCTCAATACTTCCTTCTGGAATATCCTGCATAACTTTTTCTGAAAACTTAACTGTTCTTCGTATTGCAGGAACCCTCCTTTTTGCGCTACGACAAGTTGTATATAAGTCTGGTGCAAATTGTTTTGCGGCATTAAGCATATCACCAGCTCTATATATTAACATTCCACTATTCCATAAAAAGCCATCATCATAACCGAAATTCTGTGCATCACCTAATTTAATTTTTTCAATAAATTTGAGTACATTGTGGTCTTGTCTTAAAATATATCCATAATTTACATTTGCCTTGCCCGGTTTTATACCTAAAGATACAATATTTCCTTCTTTTGCAAGCTCCTTTGCTTCAAGTATCGCATCTTTATATTCAGTCCCCTCTATAAGATTATCTGCTGTAACTGCAAATATAAGCTCAGACTGATTATATAGCATACTTCCTAACATTATTGCTGCTGCTGTTCCTTTGGAATTACCTTCAAGTATTACTCTATATTTCAAACCTTGAAAGGCTTTCATTTGACCATTAACAATATTTCTATATGCTTCTTTTGTAACAATAATAAACTCATCGCAAAATGGCATATTTCTTACTACTGTTTCTTGTAATAATGAACGGCCTTCTTTTATATTCATAAATTGCTTTGGATAATTCTTTCGGGATAATGGCCACAAACTGTCGCCACTCCCACCTGCCAATATTACACACTTCATATAAATAACCCTTGCCTTTCCAGCACGTTGTTTTACTTTGTTTCTATTTCTTTTTCATCAAAATTAATTCGCTCTTCTTCCACAACAAGTGGCCTGTTCATAAGCCTCTTATTCATACTCAGTATATACTCACCCATAAGTCCTATAAATAAAAGCTGTAATGAACCAATAAAACACACTAATAATATAAGTGGCACCATGCCTGCTTGAAATCTGTCCCAATACATAAGCTTCATTATGAAATATACAATTGCAATTATTACACTAGCAAAACCTGAAAATGCACCTACAAATGTGGCAAGCCTTAACCCTATCTTAGTGTAAGATGTAAAACTTAACATTGCTGCGTCATATAATGTGTAGAAATTATTATGTGTCTTTCCTGCTCGTCTTTGTGGCTGTGTATATTCTATTTCTGTTCTCTTAAATCCTAATTCACCAACAATTCCTCTAATAAATGGAATTGGGTCTTTTAAATCTCTAAGCACTTGTACAAAAGACTTGTCATAAAGTCCAAAGCCTGTAAATTGTTCTATCTGTTCTACTGAAGACATTTTCTTAATAAGTTTATAATAACATGAGCGTAAAAAATACATTATTGGATTTTCCTTGCTCTTTGTCTTTACAGCACAGACTATTTTAAACCCTTCTTCCCACTTTGCCACGAGTTTTGGTATCAACTCTATAGGGTCTTGAAAGTCAGCACACACTGGTATTGTACAATCACCAGTCGTCTGTAATATTCCATAATATGGTGAGTTGAACTGACCGAAGTTCTTAGCATTAAATATCGCCTTTATTTTGTGATTTTTTTCACATATTGCTCTTAACTTCACTCTTGTTGAGTCTGTGGAATCATTATCTATAAACAAAATCTCATAATCATATTGTGGAAGGTCCTTTGCAAACATATCTACTAATGCTTCACTTATAGGTATTACATTCTCTTCCTCATTATAACAAGGTACCATTATGCTTATTTTTTTCATTGCTTTGAATTACCTTTCATATTCATCTTACACCATTCAACAGTTTCCTTTATTCCCTGTTCAAATGTATATTGTGGCTTAAAGCCTGTATCCTTTGTAAGTTCATCTATATCTGCACAAAGATACATTACCTGCTTTTCTTGGTATGGCACTTCTCCAAATCCAATCTTTGCTTCTTTATTAACTGCATCTTTGATATTTTCTATATAATCTTTTAATGGGCGCACCTGTCCGCTTCCTATGCAATATATCTTGCCATTAACTCCTTTTTTGCCTAAAAGATACATAGCTAGTCCTGCGTCTTTTGAATAAAGGTAATCCCACATCTGCTCTCCCTTTGTACAAGCTGGTGTTTCACCGTTTAACAACTTGTAAATAGTACTCATTACCATAGTATTATCGCCATCGTAAGCACCATATATACTAAGTATTCTTGTCCATATATGCTTTAAGCCTAACTGTTCACAAAGTCCTCTTGTCATCTGTCCTGCACAAAGCTTCGCCATTCCATATCCATTTTCTGGAAATGTTGGCACTTTGGCATTTAACTTTCCTTCAAATCTTCCATACTCTGCTTGTGAGCCTGCCCCAACAAATGTATGACACCCTGTTGCTTTTGCCGCTTTTACAGCATCAAGAGCATATTTTACATTTAAGTTTTGTCCATACATATTATTACGGCTATTGCCAAATGTTCCGTCCCAACCAAAGTGATAGAACACATCAGCTTTACCATCAATTATATCTGAAAGCTTATCAATATTACACAAGTCACATTCTACTTTTGTAACCATATCGCTTTCTGGTATCCTATCTGCTCTTTTAGAGCCAGGTCTTACAACTGCGATTACTTTAATCCCCTCATCTATTAACTTATTAATCAAAGCTATTCCAATCGAGCCTGTAGGTCCTGTGATAATGGCTCTTTCCATGTTATCCATAAATAAATCCTTTCGTTTGCTATATTTAAAATTAGACTCGTTCTAATATAGCACTAGCACATAATATCTAACTGTTTATAGACATTCCAACTCTATAATATCATCTCTACAATATGTTATCTTATAATATGATTACATATTTTACAAGTATTTCACAAAAATATAATATTTGTGTTTTATTTAGAGAACAAGTCCCGGTAACAATGGAAGTAGGTAAAAAATTTTATAGTATATGGTAAAGGCAAGTAGTTCTTAGTTGTACTATATAGTTCCAGTGATGACCGCACAAGGACGTGCGGTCAAGCGAGCAGCGACACGATGTCGCATTGCTCGCGCTCACGTCCGTAGCCACAACTTTTTCCAGCACAACTTAGAACTACTTAGCCTTTATCCATCGACTATAAAATTTTATGCCTACTTCAATTGTGTACAACTTGCCCTTATTCCAATGGCTCTATTATCATATTTTTTCTAAATTCTTCTCTATCAAGGAATGGAGCTAAGTCTTCAAGTGGTGGTGATACAAGTGTACCGTCTTCTAATCTCTTTGTTGATGACTTTGGCTCAAAGTTTTGCTGTGTTGATACAAATATTTCACACATTACAGGCCCGTCCATTGCAAGTGCCTTGTCAAGTGTTTCTGACAAATGTTCATTGCCATCACAACTTAAATAAGGATATCCATAAGCTGGTGCAAGCTTTGACATATCTGGGAAGCTCAAATCTCCACTTTCAGGGCCAATACCAACAAAATTCTTATTAAAAAGATTAGTCTGAGTCTGTCTGATTGAATGATAGCCTTGATTATTAATTAAGAATATCTTAATTGGCATTTTGTGATGTATAATTGTCTGAAGCTCCTGCAAATTCATCTGGATACTTCCATCACCAGTTACAAGAATTATATCCTTTACTGTATCATCGCCAAGACTCTTTCCATACAACGCCTTATTACCATGCTCGGCAACTGCCACACCTATTGCTGCTGGCAAATCATAACCCATTGAAGCTATTGCTGAGTTAATAATAAATCTTTGGTCTTTTTTAATAACATAAGCATGACTGCCTACAACACAAGCAGAACCATTTCCTACCACTGTAACCTGACCTTCATCAAGTCTATTACTTAATTCCTTTATAAAAGCATATACATTAGTGTGATTCTTATCTTCATAATGCTTAGGTAAAACAACCGGATAATCCTTTTTCCAGTTCTGACATCTTTCAATCCAGCCATTTCCTGTAAATAACTTGCCATCTGTAAGTTTAAGACTTTCAGCTACTTCGTTATCATTTGAAAGTGCAGTAAGACGAGCTGCCATTTTTTCTAAAAGCTCTTTAGCATCACCCCATACAGGCATATCAACGTGAAGTGTTGGCTTTTTCATTTCATCTTCACATACATCATTCATTATAACATAAGCTTCTCTAGCCCATGTCTTCCAGTTATAACCTACCTGTCTTATACTCAATCTGTTACCTACCGCAAATACAAGGTCTGAATTTTGAACTGCAAAGTTACCTGCTCTGTCACCCATAATTCCACCTCGTCCAACGTAAAGTGGATGTTCATCGTAAATAGCATCAATACTATCCCAACCCGTAGCTACAGGAATATTAAGTAAATCTACCACCTTTTTAAAGCTTTCATATCCGCCAGAAATACGAATACCATTTCCCGCATAGAATACCGGTCTTTTTGCCACTTTAATCTTAGCTATTATTGCATCTACCTGTTCATCAGTAATATGTGGAACTTGTTCTTCTGTGTATTCCTTTGGGTCAAAGCCATATAAATTCTCTGTATCAACGTAAGCCCCTTGAAAATTAACTGGAATATCTATCCAACAAGGTCCTGGTCTTCCTGTTGTCGCTATGTATAATGCTTTTTCAAGGCAATATCTTATCTTGTTAGGGTCAGTAACCATTTCGGCGTACTTTGTCATTGCTTTAGCTGACTTTGTAACATCGAACTCCTGGTCACCCATTGCTCTTATGTTAAGACCTGTGCTTCTTGCTGTTGTGTCGAAACGAACCTGTCCCGATATTACAAGCATTGGTATAGAGTCAAGATAACCTCCTACTACACCCGTCATTGCATTAGTTCCACCAGGCCCTGTTGTTACACAAAGAGCAGCAATCTTGTTGTGTATTCTTGCGTAGCCTTCAGCAGCTATCGCACATGCCTGCTCATGGTGATTGTATACACAAGTAAGACCTTTTTGATGACCTAGGCTGTCATTAAGGTGCATAGCTCCTCCTCCAGTTACTGTAAATGCGTGTGTAATACCATTGTCTACAAGAAACTGTGATACATAATCTGATACTTTAATCTTCATAAAATTACTCCTTTCCAAAAACTTTTATGGGGCTGTAGCATTGGATAAATTATAAATTTCTCCTTAGTGCAACCGCCCCAACATTTATGTGTTATTTAATTTATTTTTGTCTGTATGCCCAGAACTTATTAATTATAAAATTAAGTGGTATTGATACTACCATGTTAAGAAACCAACCCATATTACTTGAAAATGTAGCCTTATCTCCAAGAAAGCCTATATGGATACTAGCGAAAAATTCGATAATTGGTCCACAATACTGTGCTATATCTATTACATTTACCCAAAGGAATAAAAGTACATTACTTAAAAATAGTCCTGTAAAAGCATAAGCTGTATATGTCTTAAGAAGAGTCTTCCACCATACTCTGTGTTCGGCATTTTTATCTTCTTTAAATACAAACATATTCTGAAGCATAAATGCCCAAAATACACTAATAACCCAGCTTACAACACTTGCAAGAAACCATATTCCCGGGAAAAGTACTTGATTAAAAAGAAAATAAATTCCTCCAGATACTATTGTATTTGACACTCCGACAAGCCCAAACTTTATAAACTGTATAAATATGCTTTTAAGACTTTCTTTTTGCTTTTCTTCGTTATTCATATTAACCTCATTTGCAGATAAATTATAAATTACTGATTAACAGCTTCAATAATTGTCTTAGCCATGTAATCAATCATTTCATCTGTCATTCCTGGATATACACCTACCCAGAATGTATCCTTCATAATTCTATCTGTATTTTCAAGTCCACCTACTACTCTGTAGCCTTCACCTGTAGCTCTCATTTCATCAAAACATGGGTGCTTTATTAAGTTACCTGCGAAAAGGTTTCTTGTCTGTACTCCATGACCTTCTACATATTCTACTACTTTATTTCTGTCAAGCCCCTCCTTAACTGTTATAAGGAAACCAAACCAGCTTGGGCGTGAGTTTTCACATGGTACTGGTAAGATAATCTTATCTTCAACTACTTCAAGAGCTTTTCTTAATCTGTCAAAGTTATGTCTTCTTCTTTCAACGAATGAAGGGAACTTCTCTAACTGTGCAACACCAATAGCTGCCTGCATATCTGTAGCCTTTAAGTTATATCCAAAGTGTGAGTACACATACTTGTGGTCATAGCCTAATGGAAGTTCACCATATTGCTTGTCAAATCTATGACCGCAAAGGTTATCCTTTCCTGATGGACAGATACAATCACGTCCCCAATCTCTAAATGAACGAATACATTTGTTAAGAAGTGGGTTATTTGTGTATACTGCTCCACCTTCACCCATTGTCATATGATGTGGTGGGTAAAAGCTTGATGTACCTATATCACCAACTGTTCCTGTGAACTTTTCTTCTCCGTTGAATGTATACTTAGAACCAAGAGCATCACAGTTATCTTCAACTAACCAAAGATTGTGTTTGTCACAAAATTCCTTAACGGCTGTAAGGTCAAATGGATTACCGAGTGTATGAGCTATCATTACTGCCTTAGTCTTATCTGATAATGCTTCTTCAAGCTTAGTTACATCAATATTGTACTGTGGAATTGTAACGTCAACAAATACTGGTACTGCACCATACTGTATTGCTGGAGTAATTGTTGTTGGGAAACCTGCGGCAACTGTGATTACTTCATCACCTCTCTTAACTCTTCTTTCTCCAAGAAGTGGTGATGTAAGTGCCATAAATGCGTTTAAGTTAGCTGATGAACCTGAATTTACTACTGACACATACTTGACATTTAAGTATTCGCCAAACTTCTTTTCAAATTCATCTGTGTAATGACCTGCTGTAAGCCAAAACTCAAGTGCTGAATTAACAAGGTTCTTCATTTCTGCACTGTCATACACTCGACTTGCATAAGAAATTCTGTCGCCCTCCTTATATTGCTTCTGATTGTGATACTTCTTGCAATATTCATCAACAATACCAAGTATCTCTTCTCTTGCTTCTAATTCACTCTTATTATCAAACATCTGTGATAATCCTTTCTTCAAATATAATTTATAGTTATAATGTCACATTTAACATTAAGCTTATTGTTAGGCAATCATTATTTATAGCAATGCACTTTCTATTTTGTACTTGATTTTTATACATCAAACACATATTTTTTATTATTAATTACATTTCAAAAAACTCTGCTATCTCATCGTCCATCGTCTTTACAACGTCACCACCCGCAGCATATACCTTAGCCCACTCTACTGACTTTGTAATCGCCATGTCAAAATTCCAACGTGGTTTCCAGTTAAATACACTCTTTAACTTAGAACAATCTAACTTAAGGAAATTAGCTTCGTGAGGGCCACCATCATACTTATTAATCCACTTAAGTCCCTCTCCCCACTTATTGCAAAATGTATCAACTAAGTTGCCTGTTGTGATACAGTCACTCTCGTCTGGGCCAACATTATAAAAGCCTGCATAACTCTTATCTTCATACTGCTTCATAGCTATTAAAAGATATGCTGCAAGTGGCTCTAATACATGCTGATATGGTCTTGTTGAATGTGGATTACGCACAATTATATCTTCTTTTTTAATTGCCGCTCTTATACAATCTGGTACAATTCTATCATTAGCAAAGTCGCCACCACCTATTACATTACCAGCTCTTGCTGTTGATACTGCTAAGTTCATATCATTAAAAAATGAATTAATATAACTGTGTGTTACAAGTTCTGAACATGACTTACTGTTAGAATATGGGTCATAACCATCTAATGGTTCATTTTCTCTATATCCCCATTCCCATTCATTATTCTTATACACCTTGTCCGTAGTTACATTAAGAAATGACTTAACACAAGGATTTAAACGAACACATTCACAAATATTAACTGTTCCCATAACATTTGTTTCATAAGTATATACAGGGTCTTTGTAAGAATCTCTTACGATAGGCTGTGCTGCAAGGTGAAGTACTATTTCTGGCTGTGCCTCTTTAAATACTTCCTTAAGATGTGCTAAATCTCTTATATCACCTATTACAGAATTAATCTTATCTTCTACCTGTGCCATTTCAAAAAGGTTAGGACTAGTTGGTGCTTCAAGAGAATATCCTGTAACTTGCGCCCCTGCATTGACAAGTATTCTTGTAAGCCAAGTTCCCTTAAAGCCTGTATGTCCTGTTATAAGAACTTTCTTTCCTTTATAAAAACTTAAGTCCATTAATAATAATTCTCCATTCCTTTAATATTAGTCCCAAGATTTCCAAGGAGCTTTTCCAGACTGCCATAATGCTTCAAGCTGTTCCATCTCTCTTTTTGTATCCATGCACTGCCAGTAACCGTTGTGTTTATACGCCTTTAGTTCTCCAAGACTTGCACACTTTTCAAGAGGTTCTTTTTCAAATACTGTTGCATCTCCAGCTATAAAATCAAATATCTTTGGTTCTAATACCATATAACCTGCATTTATTCTACTTCCATCTGAGTCATTCTTTTCTCTAAATGAACGTATTGTGTCATTATCGTCTATATCAAGTACACCAAATCTTTGTCCTACACTTACTGATGTCATTGTTGCTATCTTGCCATGCTTCTTATGAAAATCCACAAGGTCATTGATATTCACATCACACACGCCATCTCCGTATGTAAGCATAAATGTTTCATCACCAATATACTTTTGTATTCTCTTTACACGTCCGCCTGTCATTGTATTAAGTCCCGTATCGACAAGAGTTACTTTCCAAGGCTCTGAAAAGTTATTATGTACTGTCATCTGTCCACCATTTGCAAAATCAAATGTAACATCTGAATTATGAAGCGCATAATCTGCGAACCATTCCTTAATAACATACTGCTTATACCCACAGCAGATAATAAAATCATTGTATCCATAATTAGAATACTCTTTCATAATGTGCCAAAGAATAGGCTTTCCACCAATCTCTATCATTGGCTTTGGTTTCAAATGGCTTTCTTCACTAATTCGTGTTCCAAATCCACCTGCAAGTAATACTACCTTCATTTTACTCCTCATTTCTGTGCAATACTCTGCACTTTTTGCTTTTATGCAATAAATGCTCTTATATATTTTAAAAACAACCTAATCTTAATATTATCATTGTGTCAGAGCAGAAAATCAACAAGCATATTTAATTAAATATACCATAAATATAATATATTTGCAATATCAGTATAATCTTGAGCTTAAGAAATCTATTAAAATACAAATATCTTAATGTAATGCTGTACCATTCTTTTCATCAACAATTGTATCTGTATCAGCTTGAGTTGCTGTAGTTGCTGAACTTGTAGTAACCTGTGTTGCTTTTAATGTTTCTTCGGAAGTTGTGTTTTCAGCTGTTGTTGCTTGTGTAGCTTTTGTTGATATTGTTGCTTCTGTAGTAGCTTGTGTTGCTTGTGTTGTTGCCTCTGTAGTAGCTTGTGTTGTTACTTGTGTAGTTGCTTGTGTTGCTTTTTCTGTTGTTGCTTCTGTAGTAGCTTGTGTTTGTGTAGCAGTAGTTTTTGTTTGTGCCTGTGTAGTTGCTACTGTACTACTATTAGCTTTAGTTGCTGTAGTTTGTTTTTCTGTTGTTTCTTCCTGTGTAGTAGCTTGTGTTGTGCTTTCTGTCTTTTTAGCTGTTGTTGTTTGTTGTGTCTTTTTCTCTGTTGCAGTTTCTTTTTGTGTTGTTTGTTCTTGTGTTGTTGTTTCTTGTTTTTTAGTAGAATTTTTTGTTTCTGCTATTGTTCCTGAATTATTTGCTGAACTTGACTTTTTGAAAGCACCACTTGTTAATAATATAACAATAAATATAACTACTGCAACCGATGGAATTGCAATACTTAATATCTTTAATAACTTATTATTTTTATTGTCATTCTTATTAGTAGACTTATTTGAATTAACTTTGGTGCTTGATTTTTCATCGCTTATATCTTCTATTTCATCATCATCATATTCATCATCGTCTGCTAAATCATCAAGCCCAAATAAACCTATAACGCCTTTTTTCTTTTTACTATCTTCTTTTTCTTCCTCATTAACTTCTTCGTCTTCATCGTCATCAATATAATCAGCTTCTATTTTACTTACTTTGATGTCTTGACCTTTATTTGAAGTATCAGAATACACTGTATCATTATCACTTTTTTCACTTGACTTTTCTAATGAATTTACATTGTCACTCTCATTATCTTTAATTGATAAATCACTTTTATCAATACTACCTTTATCGCTGTCTAATGAACTAAGAGCCTTGTCATAATCAACTTCAAATTCGCCTTTATTATCATTATCTGATGGAATATTTTCACTAACAATATTGTTATTAAGACTATTATTAATACGTTTCTTATTGATATTAACTAAAGTAGCACCGAGATTGTCTGATTCCTTGCTATAATCAACTCCATTTTCATCTATCTCTGACCTTATAGCATTAACTGCTGATACAATATCTTTATATCCATCAGTTTCCGTCTTGACTTCATCTTCTGTATCACTTACAATTGCTGCAACTGCTGCCTTAATAGCTGCAATATCTTCGCTATCTTCTTCCTCTTGTAAAGAGTTATCTTCTTGTGATACAAGTTCAATCTCTTGATTGCCATTTACATTTCCTAATACAATATCCTTAAGAGCTGACAACTCACTTGTTATAAACACCTTATCAATCTCAAGAAGCTCTTGAATTTCATCAACTGTAAATCCTTCATAACAAAACATTTCAAAAAGAATTATCTGCCCCTTTGTCAACTTCTTAAAGAAGTCTTTAGCAAACATATATCTTTGTGGATTAGCAAGTGCGTCATTATAATCACCTATTTTTGACTTAAACTCCTCGTCTTCATCTATATGTGAATATGGATAATCTATATTGCCTGAATTATATGTTATAATCTGTCCATTTTCCTTAGTTAATATTTCATACAAAGTAACAGTAGAAAATCCTGCAATCCAAAGATGTATGTCATCGTTAGTATCAATTTCATTAATCTGTTGTAACATTCTTACAAATAACTTTTTAACCTTTTTCTTGCTCTCTTCTGCTGACTCACACACTGGACGAACAAGATTATTCATTTCATCAAAAAGTAATTCACAAATTTCTTCGTAATTGCCACCTTTTCCAGCTTGCTCTCTTCGTATAAGCTTAATTAATCTTTCTTCCTTATTAACCATCAAAATGTAACCTCCATAATTAATTTAAACAACATAATTCAACTCACTTTATTTTTAAGTAAATTTTATTTTAATATATAATTTCATTTATTTTTATATAAATAATATATATCATTCTTTAATAACTTTATCAATAAAGTCATTATATTTTTTTGCAATAACTTTATAATCATATTGCTCTGCTGTACTCCTAGCAGCCATAACTAACTTATTATAAATTCTTTCATTATTTAATACAATGTTTATTTTATTAGCAATTCCCTTTATATCTTTTTCTTCTACAAGACAACCATTAATGCTGTCTTTAACCAAATCTACAATACCTCCCGAACGACTTGCAATAACAGGTAGTCCAGAAGCAAAAGCTTCAAGCATTACAAGTCCAAAACCTTCTTTATCACCGTCTTTTGCTGTTATACTTGGCATTACAAATATATCCGATGACGCATAAATACTTCTTAACTGCTCATGTGTCTTAGCACCTATAAACTTTATACATTCGCATTGTTTTTCTTTACACATTTTCTCTGCCTGTTGTGTCAATTCTTCTTTAAGCGGCCCATCACCTGCAATTACAAGTATTGCATCGTTAATATATTTCATTGCTTCTATAAGATATGTAACTCCCTTTTTTTCAGCAAGTCTTCCAACAAAGAGTATAACTTTCTTATCACCTTGACCGAATAAATTTTCTTTATAATGCTCTTTTCCAAAAAATGACGTATCACACCCCATTGATATAACAGCTCTATTTTTATTTACATAAATATCTTCTAATACAGACATCAGTGGTTCTGATACGGCTGTAACTCCCACAGCTTTTTTAAGACATCTTCTTTTTAAACGCCTAAATATTCCATTATTAAGTGATGTAACATCTCCACCATGCCCCGTAACTATATATGGAGTACTTACAAAGGATTGCGCAATTCCTTGTGGTATTAACCAATTAGAATGTACAATATCATATTCTTTTCGCATTTTAAATAAATTATAGTACAACGAAATAAAAAGCCACGGTACTAAAAGTACCCTGGCTTTCTTCTCCTTTATTCGTGGTACAATAGCTCCAGGATAACAAAGTGTTTCTAATGAATGTATCGGAAAATAATGATACCTTATTACATCAACACCTTCTAATATCTCTCTATCAGCTGCTTCAGGTGAAGCTGGCACTAATACTGTAACTGTGGCATACTCTTTCATTGCTTTTGCCAAATCAAGTATAAATCTTGGTTCAGTATCACCTTCATAACGGGGAAATGTAGAACCTGTAATAAGTAATCTTTTCTTTTTCACATTAATCTCCATTTCTAATCACTTTTTTAGCTACCTTATATAAAAATTGTAGCTTTGTACCATATTAATAAGTCCTTTAACAATAGTGTTAAAATAATATCAATTTTCTTTATTGGAATTATTTGTATTATTAATAATCTCAATATCTCCATTCAAATCAAGCTTTTTGCCAAGTTGTTCTGACATTTTTGAAATCATTACGACTTCATCATAATTGGCTTCATCTCTGCCGCTTTCCTTGTCGTAGTCCATTTTTCTCACATGATACTGTATATCCTGTAAAATCTTTCTATTAGCAGAGATAACATCTCCTAAAAGTCCAACCATCAAAGTCTGTACACCTGCTATAAGCATTGTACTAGCAAATATAAGCGATTGCGTATGACCAGCTCCATTTCCCATGCACATAAATATAAAATACCTTATAAAAAATACACTACCTATAACAGATAAAATCATACCTATTATAAAGAAAAAGAATAATGGTCTATACATAAGATATGCCCTTATAATTGTAAGCATTGACTTCTTAATATAGCCCCACATACTATGAAACAATCTTGACTTTCTAAGCTCAGGATTAGTCTTTATAGGCACTGACATAACTGCCATCTTTTCTCTACCAGCCTGAACTATTGTTTCAAGAGTATATGTGTAATCATTTATAACATTTATTCTTAAAGCGGCATCCCTTGAATAGGCTCTAAAACCACTTGGTGCGTCAGGGATATTAGTCTTACTTGCTTTTCTTACTACCCAACTTCCAAAATGTTGAAGCTTCTTTTTCAATGGCGAAAAATGTTCTGTATCATCTATTGGTCTTTCACCTATAACCATATGTGCCTTTTTTTCAAGAATTGGTCTTACAAGAGTTTCTATATCATCTCCACAGTATTGATTATCTGCATCTGTATTAACAATAATATCTGCACCATTTTTAAGACAAGCATCAATTCCTGCCATAAATCCTTTGGCTAATCCCTTATTACGTCTAAAACGTACAACATAATGGACTCCCCAATTTTTAGCAACTTCTGCTGTGTTGTCATTACTTCCATCATCTATGACAAGATATTCTATCTCATCTATTCCATCTATGTGCTTTGGCAGGTCATTAAGTGTAACTTCTAAAGTCTCTGCTTCATTATAGCACGGTATCTGTATAATTAACTTCATTTGAGTTTTAAACTCCTTTATAATAATCTAAACCAATACAAATAATTAATAAATTCCATACTCGTTCAATGTACTAGTAGATAATACACCAATTTTATACTGGTTTCAAGCTCAAATCAAGCTGATATTATAATCCATCTTGACTCTGACTTTATAGTATTAAAATCTTAATATAACCATTCCCACAATAAATATAATTGCTGCCAGTGTTATATCAATTAAAGTGCGTTGTTTCTTGCTTAAGCGTGGAAACAACATATCTATAACTCCAACTTCATCTTCTTCATCTTCTTGATTAGAATGTTTATCTCTACCCTTTATATGCCTATGTTTCTTTTGTTTTTCATCGTCTTGTTCAATATTATATTGATAATTCCCCATTTGCATAAGAATACTTTTTAACAACCCTACATTGTCAGATACAACTCTTTTGTCTTCGTCTATCATTTCTGCAATATGTGATATACTACACCCTTCATATCCATACAACTCCATAAGTATAATCAACCCTTTAGGTAAATTTTTAAACTCCTCTGATGTATTTTCATATGCTTTTACACTTTCAAAAACAACATTATATGACAATAAAATATTGTAAAACTCTTCATCCTCTTCTGCTGTTCTAGTTGCCTTATACTCTGTTAAGCCCTCTTTTAAAAGGTTCTCATCGCTATTTTTATTAAGTGTGACATATATACTTGAAGCAGTATACATATGTATATCACTTCTTACATCTACAACAGTTCTACCCTCAAGTTTTGAAATATATCTTTTTATAATAGAATTAGTTATATTCTTACTTTTCTCATGGTCTTCATATATTGGTCTTACAAATGTATATACTTCATCAAATAAAATAGAAGCAATTTCCTTTTCTTCTGCTTTATTGCCATTACAAGCTCTGTCAATCATGTGCTGTAAATGTATTATTGTACCCTGACTGTGCATAAATTTCCCTTTCTTAATCTCTTAATCTCTTAATCTTAAAATATTGTATAAAAATTTGAAAATGCTTTAATAATATTAACATTATTTATTACATTTTTTAATAGATTTTATAGCCTTATTATATGTATCAAGCTCAAAACTCCAATCTTCTCCATGAAGTTTTACTAAACTAAACAACTTATTTCTAAGCCATATATTAACCCACATATACACTCTATTGTATACTTTATCAACAATATTTCCATGCGTATCAACCATTTGTATACGATTTCTTATGCCATAATAATCTTTCCAAGTATAATGTCTAGGCCACGTTTCTTGTGCTTGAGCAGTCTTGTGATTAAGTATTGCAGAAGTTACAACAGCTATCTTTGTATACTTTCGTATTCTTACACAATACTCCGTATCATCATACCATATAAAATAGTCTTTTTGTGGATACCCTATTTTAGCAACTATACTATCCTTTATCATAATTCCACAAAATGACGCTGTATCACAAGTAAATACTTTCTTTTTGTATTCTTCTTGTGGTATCTTCTTAAATCTAAAACCGGGATATACCATTTTTTGTCTATGGTCTGTTATTATATTACCATCTGTTACTACTGTGCCTGCTACACAACCTATATTATCATATTTTTTAATAAATCGTGATAATTTTAACACATAATCTTTACTAAGCATTGCATCATCATCAATAATTAAATGCCAATCATCACCTAATCTATGAGCAAGCTTAATACCATAATAAAAACCACCTGCTCCACCGAAGTTTTCTTTCAAATGCTTTACAACAATTAAAGAGTTCTTAATACTGTCAAGATACTCTTTTGTTCCATCTGTTGAGTTATTATTGACAATAACTATATGCGATGGTTTGACTTGCTGTGATAACGCACACTCAACTGCTTCCTTTAACAGTTCACAACGATTATACGTTACAATTACTATTGAATATTTCATAAATAAAAACCTTTCATATATTTTTACATAATACAAATAAGCTTGCAAATGACTAGTATATTGGTCTAATGCAAGCTTACTTATTTTAAATATATTTAATCTTTATTTTGCATATCCATTTGGATTATTCTTCTGCCAATTCCATGTATCTCGGCACATATCTTCAAGTGTTCTAGTTGTCTTCCAACCAAGTACATCTTGTGCCTTTTGTGCATTAGCCCAGAATTGTGGAAGGTCACCTGCTCTGCGTGGGCCAAACTCATACTTAATCTTAATATCATTAGCCTTTTCAAAAGCATTTACGATATCAAGCACACTGTAAGGTGTTCCTGTTCCAAGATTAAACACAGTAGTTCCCTTATGCTCACTTGCGTACTCAACAGCCTTAAGATGACCATTAGCAAGGTCACATACATGAATATAATCACGACGACAAGTTCCATCTGGAGTTTCGTAATCATTGCCAAATATAGTAAGATGGTCACGTCTTCCTACTGCCACCTGTGCAATGTATGGCATAAGATTGTTAGGGATACCCTGTGGGTCTTCTCCAATTCTACCTGAAGCATGTGCTCCAATTGGATTGAAATAACGAAGAAGAACGACTGAAAGTTCCTTATCTGCTACAGCAGCATCTTCAAGAATTTGCTCCATCATTGACTTTGTCCAACCATAAGGATTAGAACAGCTTCCCTTTTTCATTGTTTCAACATAAGGAATATCATTTTCTTCTCCATAAACAGTTGCAGAAGATGAAAATACAAACTGATGAACACCAGCTTCTCTCATACATTCAAGCAATGTAAGAGTAGTATCAATATTATTGCGGTAGTATTCGATTGGCTTTTGAACTGACTCACCAACAGCCTTAAGTCCTGCAAAATGTATTACACAGTCGATATCATTTTCTGAAAATACTTTCTTCATTTTTTCACTGTCTTTAACATCTGCATCATAAGAAACTACACTCTTACCTGAAAGCTCTTCAATTCTTTTAACAGCTTCTGGTGAACTATTGCAATAATTGTCTACAATAACTACATCATGTCCTGCTTCAAGTAACTCTACTGCTGTGTGAGAACCAATATATCCCGCACCACCTGCTAATAAAATGTTCATAAATAATCTCCATTCTGGGTAATTTTGTAAAAATATCAAAACCCTTAATTAATCTATTCAAATCACTATGCTAACGCATAAATTTTTATAGCAACTTTATCAACCGCCTTGAAATACTGAAATAAATGTTCTTAATATAATCTTAATATCTAGCATAAGACTCCAATTGTCAATATAATCAAGGTCCATACTTACAATATCTTCAAAATCTGTAACTGTCTTTCTCCCATAAGCCTGCCACATACCAGTTATTCCCGGCTTCATTGACAATCTTCTCTTATGATGACCTTCATATTGCTTAAATTCATTAACTGTTGGCGGTCTTGTTCCAACAAGACTCATATCACCCTTTAGCACATTAATAAACTGTGGAAGTTCGTCTATACTTGTCTTTCTTATAAACTTACCAACCTTAGTAATTCGTGGGTCATCCTTCATTTTAAACATAAGACCACTCATTTCATTTTGCGCCATAAGCTCTTTTTTACGTTCCTCAGCATCCATATACATCGAGCGGAATTTATAAATATAAAAATATCTACCATTCTTTCCTACTCGCTTCTGCTTAAAAAATATCGGGCCTGGCGACTCAATCATAATCGCTGGTGCAACAAATATCATTGCAACAAGCATTAAGGCTATTCCAACAATGGCACTTACAATATCAATAATGCGCTTAATTGCTAACTTTCTATAGTCATAGAATCTATTAGCAAATGTTACTACAGGCGTTCTTCCCATCTTTTCAAGCTTCATATCATAATCCTTAAAGGAATTAAGAGTTTCAAGCTTGATATGTACAACAATTCCCATATCTTCAAGCTGCATTACAATATTTGAAAACTCCCCTGCTTTTTCTTGCTTTACACTTATATATACTTCGTCAACAATCTCATTCTTCATGTACATCATCATATCATGTACATTAGCAACAACAGGAACACCATTAACTTCCTGCCCCTTCATATCCTTATCTACAATTGCAATACCATACAATCGGCTTTCCCAATTATCGTCACCAGAATACTTGTCTACAATCTTATCCGCTCTATCACTCGTTGTAATAACAAGTAAGCGCTTTGAACTTTTATAACTCTTGGTAAGATAAACCTTAACCCATTGACGAACTCCCAACATTACAAATATGTTGACAACTACTGTTAATACATATAATCCTCTTGGGAAATCTGGTGTACTTCTATCAAGCATCTGATATACAGCAATAATCCCTGCTATAACTATATTAACTTTAAAGACCGTTACTAATTCTTGATAGGCATTTCTATTAGTGAAGTTTTCATCAGCCGCATATATTAGATATGAGCAGACGAAAGCAGCTATTAACACTATAAGTTTTGAATTAATCTGCCCTAAACAAAAATCAATGCTATACCCTTTATAACAATAAAGCCATAAAAATCCCGAAACATAATAGCTTAACAGCAATCCCATAAAATCGGTTATAAATAATATAATATTTTGTACCTTTTGTTTACCTTGCGACATTTTATCCCCTTAATATCATTTAATGATGTTTATTATAACATTATTTTATTGTCGTTGTAAAGTTTTGTATACTAATATGTACTAGCTTTTCACCTTTACAATACTAGGGAATATATATTTTAATACTGTAATTATTTTTGTTTTACTACTAAATGTATCACTTTTTATTAAATATGGCATATACTTATTTGCTTCTTTTTTTATATCCTTGCGCACATCTTCCCTTTTATTTAATACTTTAAGTCTTGCATAAACATTTATACACGTTCTACAATAAGATGCTTTTATTGTATCTTTACATGTTATATATGAATATTTGTCATTGTACAAAAATTGCTTCATAACCCATAAATACTCAAACCATTTCTCATTATATCCTGACCAAAAATTTCCTAATGCACTATCTTTTCTTAAATAATAACTATATTTAGGCTCATTAATATACACAATACTATTAGCAAACTTCATATATTGAGCATTAAATAGCAAATCTTCTGCTATGCGTGTTGAAGCATCAAATTTTAGATTGTTTTTCTTTATAATATCAAGAACAAACATTTTACACCATACACTACCAAAAACTCCATGCTGGCAAAATAAGAAATTAAATGCCTGCACTCTTGTAATACTTCCAGTTTTATAAAATTCAATACAATCTCTTACATTTTGATTATCTATAACACGATATCTATTTAATAAAAAATCTGCTTTTTTACGTTCCATAAGTTGTATATATTTATCAACTAAATCTTTATCTATACAATCGTCAGAATCAATAAATATTACATATTTCCCATTCGCATTATTAATACCTGTATTTCTTGCCTCTGATACGCCTTGATTTTTCTTATGAATTACACATACTCTTTCGTCTTTTTTGCTATACTTATCACAAATATCCGGTGATTTATCTGTTGAACCATCATCAACAAGAATTATCTTTATATCTTTAAATGTCTGTTCTAATACTGAATTAATACACTTTTCCAAATATTTTTCTACATTGTATACAGGTATAATTATAGAAACCACTTCTCTCATTATATCCACCGTTCCTTATTAATAACTAATATTTTATCTTTTTAACATTCCAATTATAAGTTTTTTTACTTCTTTAAACTCATTTAACTTAAATAAGAAAACAAAGAACAATATATTAGGTACAATAATACATATCACAAGTTTTATTATAAATTCTAATATACCGCCAATTGCTACAAAGCTACATATATAATAAGTTACTACACTTACAACAATTGTTACTATTGTATAATACACTATTCTTATAACATACTTAAAAGCATTTCTTTTAAATAACACCGTAAAAAGATTATAAAAAAGCCATGGCATTCCAATTAATATAATACTTATTACTGTTGATAAAAGAACACCATAAAGTCCCCAAAATTGAACCATAATTATGTTAAGTGCAAGATTAGTCAAAGCTGTAACAAGTGGTCTGAATTTATCTTCATGCCACATACCTGCTGCATCTTTATATGTTAATAGAAGCTGTTGTATTTCATATACAAAAAAGTATACACAAAAGCAAATAACTTCACTCATTCCCAGCATTAACTCACTATTTCCATTCATCCAAATATTCATAAAGGGCTGCATAAGACAAAGTATACACACTGTACAAAACCCTGCAAGCCATGCAATTAAAAATGTAAACTTTTTAAAATCATTGTAGTTTTTTTCTGTTGTTTCAACAATTATACTATTTCCAATACCTGCTGTACACGAATTAAATACAACTGCAATAATTGCTATTACTGATGATATTATAAAAAAGTAATTCTGATATATTGCAAGCATAGTAAGTCCTAAAAATGCTGATATTACAACTGTATCAGCAGAATTAACAATAACTGCACCAATTTTTGATGTAAAAAGGTCTTTTATTCTCAAATTAATCTGCTTAACTTCCTCTTTTGGCAATTCGCCTTTACATTCATACTCTGGATACATCTTAGAAACAACAAATGCTGTAGATATATTAGCGACAATCTGAAGAACAATAAGTATCAATACATAAATATAATAATTCTTTAAAAATATAATAACAAGTATTTGCAACGCATATTTTATAGTGTCTGTTATCATAGTAACTTTACTAACAACATCTGTTCTTTGATATGCTTGAAGAATAGAGTTCTTATAAGCATACAACCAATATGTAAACACCGTTGCCAAAAGGTTCATAATATATAAAACATATATATTAATACCATCTGGTACGTCACTCTTAATAAGATGTGGTACAAAAGGTATTAATATACTACCTGCTACAAGAACAACCATACCAATTATTCTATAATATTTTCTATACAGTCCCATAAGTGCGCATATCGTATCACTGTCATGTTCTGCAATCGGCTTATACATACTGTATACCATTGCACTTCCCACACCAAGTTCTGCTAGATTAAGTACTTGAAGTACTGATGTAAACAAACTGTTAAGTCCTAAATACTGCACTCCCATAAAATATATCATTATTGTTCTCATTAAGAACGGAACAACTATTTGATATAATTTAAGACATGTACCAAATATTATATTCCTTGTTGCATTTTTCTTTCTATTCACCTATGTACCTCCATAATAATCCTACTTAAAATGTTTATAATAACTTTTTAATAATACGTTTTGACTTTCGTACTACCTTTCTTATTATGCTCGGTTCAAGATACTTCACAAGTTTATCAAAATCATTTTCCTGCTGTAATGCCACAAAGAACTTCTTTCTATTAAAATGAACTGCAACCGATTTTCTTGAATCTGCTGTGGGTGGCAATGCTTTATCTGTTTCTGCTTTTAAATATATAAGATTTTCACTAATTTTTTCAAAAAATCTTAAACCTTTTTCTGAATTAATAAGAACTACTGATGCTCCTTTGTCGTCATCAAGCTCTGGCTTATAATTTTCTATTCCCCAACAATCACCTATTGTAATATCTGATGGTCTTACAAGTGATTTAAAATGGCAGTCATAACATGATGGTCTTAAGCAAATATTTCCGAGAAACAAATTCATATATTTATTATTATAAAATGGTTCTGACAACTCACTGTTATCAAACTTAACTCGCATACTGAATTTCTTCCAACCAATGCTCTTATCTCTAAAATTAACAGACTTAACATCTGAATTATTAACTTTTTTTAGATACTCAATATACATTTTCCACAATTTAGGAGAAGGTGTACCATGACATAATACATCTGCTGTATACAAATTATCATAATCTTTTCCAAGAAACTGCTTAAGTCCTGCTATCTGACATGCTGTACCTGTAAAAAATACTATCCTGCCAGTTTTCAGTATGTCTTGTGCTTCCTTATATGTATTTTCAATGTCACTTTGTACATATTTACTGCCTTGAAGTCGGTACATATCACTCTCATTATCTATATGTATATGATGTACTCTATAATTCTCATCATAAGCAGCCCCGAACACAACTCCATTTTCTTGTAATATCTTACGAGCAATAACTCCAAACATTCCGCCTGACGAACTTTCTTGTCTTAACTGTTCATCTGATGTATATGCAATATATGTTTGTGGCTGTTCTCCAATAATCTTATCTTTATTAGCTTTAATAATATTTTCTGAATTGATTATAGGACATACTCTCTCACATTTTCCACACTTAATACATGCTTCTTTATTAACATTCGGATACCAAAAGCCCTCTTCATCATTGTGCATACTTATACAATTAATAGGACATGCTTGAATACAAGCATTGCACCCACAACATTGCTTCTTATCCTTTATATCAATCATTTCTACACCATCTTTCTTCTAATATAACTGGCATTTTCACATGTATTCCCCTTGCTATAAGCTCTGGTATATCTTCACATATTATGTTTCCTAAAAACAATAATGAAAAATTCATAAAAATATTACTAAGAAAGCCTTCTGTTATTCCATAAAATGCAAACATTGTCACGCAAAGGATTGCTGCTCTGTTTGACTGTTTTATCATCTTCTTTACTGCTACATAATATAATATACATAAAATAACTGTAAATAATATTCCAAACTTAAGCCATAATATAACGTATGAATTATCAAGTATCATACTTTTACTTCCGCTTGTGAAATTTTTACCAAACAAGTGATTACCATACTTATTCATAAAATAATGTGAATTAGATACTCTTCCTTGTAATAATTTATTAATAATCACCTCAATCGGATTACCCGTGTATATCTTAGCTAAAACTACTGAAGCTAACGTACACAATGGAAATACAAACGCCATAAGCCAAGATATTTTTTTGTTAAGAAAATCTCTCTGTCTAAATATAAGATACACAACAGATACACCAATAACTGACAATGCACCTGTTCTACTTACTGAAAACTTGTACAATGCAATATTAATTACCTGCATAATTACAATAGTTCTTATTGTAACTTTTTCATAATAGATATAAAGCCACATAAGTACTATAAAAAAGAAATACATATGTAATTGGTTAGGATGTTCAAAACCTAATGAATATCTGTCGGCTACTTGACCTGTCATTCTTTTTATCTGTACATACACATTTTGCTTTATTCCAATCTGTGAACATATTATTACTGTTATATACAAAACTATTGAAAAATATAGATTATACTTTATAACCCTTTTTACATCAATATTCTTAGATGCCACAAGAAATGCTGCAAGCATAAGTATTGTTATAGCTTTAGAATTCATATATAGTAATAAAGCAAATCCAACTACTATAATATCAGTAATTATCTCTCTTTGTGTATGTGTTTCATTCCATAACTTTATCATAAGACAAATAAGAGAACATCCTGCAAGCAACATATATACTGTTGACTTTTCGTCAAGTTGTAATATATTTCCAGCAACAAAAAGCAAAAATGCAGTTAAATATAACCTAAAATTATTATCCATCACAGCCTCCTATTTATAATATTCTCTTTAACCATGAAATAACAGAAACTGGTATTATTTGCTTTATACGGCTTTTAAGACATAAACCAACTTTTAACTTAGCTATAAAATCGTTATCTTCTATATTATTATAAAATGTATCTCTTGAAGCTGGTCTTAATGTTGCTGATTTAAGATTAGCCTGCTTTACCATAGCCTCATCAACCGTTGCTTCAGTATAATCTGCATATTCTTTAATGCTATCAAATAACTTTTGTCCTTTTTCAGTATTAACAAGTACTGAAGATACTCCAAGCTTTGATGAGAATTCTGGATGACTCTTATCTATTCCCCAAAAATCTCCTACTGTAATATCACTTACACGTCTAATACTAGAATATGGACAAGTATAACAACTTTCTCTATAGCAATCTCCGTCCATAAAATGTTTACCATATCGGTCTGTCATAAGTGGACTGCTCTTTGATTTAGTCTTTGTCTTTAACATATATTGTGTCGCCCAACCTCTTTTTTCTTTTGAACGAAAATCAAATGATACAACTGGCTCTTTCATCTTCTCTGATTGATATTCAAGATACTTTTTAAACAAAAGAGGTGAAGGAACACCATGACATATAAGGTCTAATGTATATAAGTTATCATATTGTTTACTACCTAAAAAGGAATCCAAGCCTGCAATCTGACAAGGAGTTCCTGTAAACAGCACCATCTTTCCATTGTCAAGATTTTTCTTTACTTTAGTATAGCTATTGCCAATATCTGACTGAACATATTTAGACGACTGTATCTTTTTTAGATATTTTTCTTCTTTTACTTCTATATGCTTAACTGACATGTCAGATGTGTATGCACAACCATACACTACACCATTATTTTTAATAATATATCTGGCAAATACATCTGATGCCCCACCTGAAGCTGACGATAATATGCGCTTTTTATCCTTATTTTTTAAAGCATATACACTTATAGGCTTTCTTGACTTTGGTACTTTCACAGCCGGACAAGAATTAACACATATCTTACAGCCTATACATTCATTTGTATTTACAACCGGATACAAAAAACCTTCTTTATTTGCTTTAATACTTATACAACCTTTGGGACATTTTTGTTCACAACTTCTACACCCAACACATTTTTTGCCAACCATTTCAATTGTACTAATACTTTTTTCCTTATATTCCAATGTACTTCTCCTCTCAGTGTACTCCTGATTTCTTAAGGTAGTATCTTTGCATTTTTAAAGCAGTTTCATCCATATCAAATCCAGATTTAACAATGTAATCCTTCATATTCTTATGACAATATTCATTATTTACCATATCTAATGCTACTTTCGCCCATTCAGAAGGTGCATCACTCAAGTTCATCTTTTTAAATAACGGTGTAACACAAGCTTCTTTTGGGAAACCATCTGAACATACAACTGGAAGTCCTGCTGCCTGTGCTTCTATTGCAACAATTCCCAAACCTTCAAACAATGATGGGAATATACACACGTCCATACCTTGATATATATAGTCCATATCTTTTCTATTGCCTAAAAATATAACACTTTTCTCAAGCCCTAATGCTTTCACTTTTTCCTTTATATCATGTTCAAGTGGCCCTGAGCCTACAAGAATTAAAACTGCATCTTGTCTTTTTTTCTTAATCTCACTAAATACCTTTAATAAAAACTCATGGTTCTTTTGTGGGTGCAATCTGCCTACATGTCCTACAACTAATTTATTATCTAATCCTAATTCTTGTCTTACATTCTTTCTTTTTTTATCATCAGCTATAAATCTTGACGAATCAATAGCATTTTTAAGCACCTTAAATTTCTTATTCTTAAAAAGATATTCCCCTGCTTCCTGTGAACAGGCAAAAAGGTCTGTAGCATTAATTGTATATAACTTCTGCATACACAACTTAATTAACCACTTTGCGTCATGGACTGTTTCATTATTATGTGAATGTGCAATTCTTACCTCAACGCCAGCCTTTTTAATAATATCTAAACATAAAAACCCAATAGTATAAGCATGAACATGTACAACTTTGTACTCTTTATGTTCTTTAAAAAACTTCTTCAACTGTCGTCTAAACTTTAAGACATTATAATCTTCTCTTATAGAAGTGTAATATACATGTCCCCCCATTGAAGTAATCTCATCGTCATAGAACTGTTTTTGTGAGTACTCCACTAGAAAATCAAATTGTAACTTTGTTCTATCAATTTTTCTATATATATTCATAAGCAGAGCTTGTGTACCACCTGCTTCCATTCTCTGTAAAATATGTAATACTCTTACAGGTTCTGACATATCTATTCACCAATCCTTATTGCATTTTTTAAATATTCATATGTGTTGTTACGTTCTTCTTTTATTATCTTATCTGTACAACTATAGTCAATATCATGACTTAGTATTGTTTCAATATCATTAATATTGTTTGCAACTCTGTCTTTAAGTTTAAGACGCATAAGTAAATCTATGAGCTTTTGAGAATTGCCATATCCTGACTTTCTTACAAGAGATACAAACTTTCTATGTGTGATAACTGATAAAATTGTTCCATGAAATGTATCTGTAACAACTGCATTAGAATTCATAAAATATGATATTACATCAAATGGCGAACAATCAATAAACTTATCACAACAATTCTGTATTCCACCTATGCAGTATATCTTAAGTCCCTTTTTATCTGCATACTTTCTTATTCTTTTACATTCTTCTTTAGAAAATCTTCCAGAATAACCATACAATATAATATAATTTTTATCTGGAACTTTCTTTTTTATCTTATCACATTTTCCAATATAATCATATGCAAGAACGGGGTCAAGATTGTATACACAGTCTTTTCCTGTTAGCTTACTTACTATTTCTCCTGTATTCTTATCTCTTACAGATATACAGTCAAAGGCTTTAAGCCATTTACTAACTTTATCTTTTACTTTATATTTTTCAAGCTTCTCATATGTAGTATTCCCGCATGATGCAGCATATGTTATAAGCTTTTTAGCATTATTTCCCACGCCAAAAAGCTCTGGCGCAAAGCCAACATTAGTATTATTCTGCACACAGTTAAATACCTCGTCACTACCAATGACAAGCACATCTAATTGTGGATTATAATTCATTGTATCATCTATGCCAAGATACGGATAATTATTTTTAGCATAATTTTTCTTATATTTTATAAATTTTAATTTATCCTCAAGTTTTGCATTATATCTAAAAGTTTCACTTACTTTTGCAAGTTTTCTCTTTATACCAGTTCCCCCATCAGCCTTTATAAGACATTCTCCTGGGTGATAATCTACAAATTCAACATCACAACCTAGTTCTTTTAATATTTCTTTCAAACCATATGCCTGTAAAAATGAGCCATAATTATATATTCTTTGCATTGATAAAATGCCTGCTTTAATCATACTTTCTCCATTCTTATGATATTTTTCATAAAGTATATAATAAAATTTAAAACTTAAAAATATTATAACTGCATAATATTTTTATTGTAACTTATATTATATTATTTTTCAACAGATAACTTAAAAAACAGACAGCCCTTAAGAAATTACTTAATGACTGTCTGTTATGTCAAGCTGATATTTACAATCTGCTTCATTAATTGTTTTATTATTTAGTAGTCTTAAGACTAATTAGTGTACTTTTACTTTAATCTCATACTTTCCTTTAAAAATTCTATTACTTTAACTCTTTCACTTTCAAGCAATTTATAACCATTTTCATAATCACATTCAAATACATCATTGTCTAAACCACTATCAACATACTTCCTTTCAATATCAAACTTTTTAAGAAGTGTATTAAGTCGTGACATCATATTTCCACTATTATCTTGTCTTTCATATACAAGAAATGGACGTTTGAATATAAATGAAAATACACAGGCATGAAATGAGTCCGTTAAAATAAGCTCTGCATGTTCAAATAAATAAACAAATTCCGATGGGTCAGCAAGATACACATTAATATTTTCAATATCACGAAGATTGTATACAACTGCATTTTTCTGCTTTGCATATTTTTTCAAATCTGCATTAACCCTATCCGAACGTTTTCCTAAGAAGTATGTAAGAATATATGGTCTATCGCAGTCTATTTTTTCAGGTTTTCTTGATATTTTTCTCCACTGTGCAGCATCAAGCATCATAGTCGGGTCTATAAGAACCTCTGCGTCTTTTCCTGTCAATTCTTTAACAATCTTAGCTCCAGCTTCTTCTCTTACTGATATCCTATTAAATGTTGATAAATGCTTTTTAAACCATTCCTTCCACTCCTGCGGAAGTTCTTCAATTCCAAAGCTAGGTGAAAAGCATATTTTTTGTTCTGGCTTTGCAAATGTAAGAAGAAACATGTCTTTCTTTAATGGTGAATATTTATACCATATTGGGTTCCATACCTGGTCACTTCCTATTATATAATAATCATCATTTCCTAATTCTGATATACTATCAATTAATTCTGTATTAATATACTTATTACGAAACTCTATAAACTTTTTATTCTTTTTTTGATTAATCCAGTACATACGCCAATAATCTTTATTTCCTGCAAAACGAAATTTTGTTATGTAATGAACAATATACTTTATATCAGACTTCCACTTAGGTTGTGCTGGCTTCTCAAATGAAATCGTAATAGAATTATCACCTGTTATACTGTCAATCACTGTTTTAACAGCATAATTTTGAAGATAATTTCCATAATTATAATTCGGGTCAATTATTGTTACTATCTTTGCTTTCACATTCTTCTCCTCTCAAGGTTATCATACAAGTATATACTTTAGCTCGTTGTTCGCATAAAATATGAGAAATACGCGTTGCTAGTTTCTCACTATCGCGACAGTCGCCAAGGTATCATGCAAGCATGTACTTTGGCTCGTTGTTCGCGTAAATAAAGGGGTTGTCGCAATAAGAAAATTTTATACAAAATATAGATATTTAATTAGCAAATACTTCTATATCTTGTATAAATTTTCGTTAATGAGACAACCCCTTTCATTTTTATTCTATTATTAATTTATTATAACCATATATATCCTAATACATTAACTTCTGCAGTTTTTAATGTCTGCATAACATTGTATATATCAATACCTTTATCAATTTCTTTTTGTACTACAAGGATTGCTCCATCGTTATCTAATACTTTACTCATATCCTTTGCATTTTGACATAAATCTATTGCCATTCCACTACCTTTAAGTTCGTCTAAAATCCCCATAACAACTAATCCATTATTTTGTTTTATATTGTCACATGATATAATAGATAAATTGTTAATTTGATTAGCTTTACATTTAGCCTCAATTACCGAAATTGCTATGCTTTTATCTGAACTTGTATCATAAAGACACTTTGCTCCAATATATGGTTCTATTTCTGTCTTGTCATACAATTTCTTATCCTTAAGAATACTAACAATAATAATTAAAACTACTGCCGCAATTCCTACCATCATAATATTTTTTGTAGTTGATGCCGATTTAATTGCTGTAAACATACTCTGTTTAGTAGTAATTATATCTATTTTTTTATAGAGAGTTCCATCTTTCTTTTCAGGATAAGTTTCACTTGGTTGTAATTCACAATTTGCAAGCCCAAATCTATCCATTGCTTCTTTTATTACTATATCTGTAGCTTGCTCTATAAGATATTTAGTTCTTTCTTCTGAACTTTTACTATCAACTGTCATTATAAAATATCTTGCAGAACCTACTGTAATATTAAATACATCCTCAGCATTTAATAAATCATATTCATTTTCTTCTAATCTTTTATTCAATTCTGCCTTTATCTCATCTTCATATAATAACATTCTTGTTTCATTAATAATATCATTATGTTTTTGTTCTATGTAACTTTGAACTGCATATTTTTCATACATATTTTCAATTGAAGCATCATCAAGCTGTGGTTCATCATCCCAGTTTGCAGAAACATATATATATCCATGATAATATTGTGGATTTGTTGTATATACGCCTATCTTTTCCTGCTTATACTGTATAACACCTATAACAGCACTTAATATAACAGCACAGACAATTATAGCAATACTTTTAATCCACACTTTTTTTAATGTAGCAATAATCTTTTTATTACTAATAATTGTACTATAGCTTTGTGACTTATCCATTTTTATCTCCATTCTTTTTAAATATATTAATCAGTTATAAAATAATCATCTATATAATTACAGCCAATAGCTGTTTTACTATCATTAGATAACATAACCTTAACTGTTTTATCATAGTAAATTATTAAATATAATGAACATTTACTATTTATGGCTGTTTGAGAATAAAACTTTTTATTTAATAATGTATCAACTGGAAGTTCATTGTAAATTTTAGGATACCATTTTTCTATTGTATTCATTTGTATTGCATCTTTTGCATTGCCAATATAAATAACAACCTGCCCTTGATATTTTATTATATCATTATCAATATACTCCCATAATTCCTCGTCTTGAATAACATCTGAAAAAGTGGCTTGTATATCATATAAAGTTTTAACATCTGCTTTTTCTCTTTGCACTTCATTTTGATTAACTTTAAATGCACAAAACTCTACAATCAATAAATTCAAAAATATAGCAGCAACAAAAAAAACTGCTATCTGCTTTGATATTTTGCTCATCTACCACTCCTATTTTATAGAACCTGCTTAAAAAGCCTTTCCCATTCGTCACATATTTTTATTACATCAAAATTTTGTGACCACTTCTTTGCATTTTCTGCAAGTTTTAATCTTTTATTCTCATCATTAATTAAATCTTCTATTCCTTCTGAAAGTTTTTCTATATTGCCATTTTCTATAAGTATTCCAGTTTCGTTATTTTTAATAAGTTCTGATGGTCCGTACGGACAATCAAATGACACTACTGGTATCTCATTAGCTTGAGCTTCCAATATAACCATACCAAAGCCTTCAAATCTAGAAGAACATACAAATACAGATGCCTTTCTAAATTCTTTATCAACATCACTTTTATAACCCGCAAATTCTACATTTTGTAATTGTAATGTATTCATTAAAGCTTTAAGCTGAGTTTCTTTTTTTCCTTTACCAACAATGCAAAGCTTCCAGTCCTTATACTTATTTTCAATATTCTTCCATGCTTGTAATAAAAGGTCAAAGCCTTTCTGGTCTTCAAGTCTACCAACAGCTAATACTATATTTTCACGTTTTACATTCCATTCTTTATTATCATATTTAATAGGATTGTAAATTCTAACTACTCTTTTAATGCTTTTTTCATTTTTTAAATATAGTTCTTTGTCATTTTCCGTTAAAACAACTAAAGCATCTGTTTTCTTACATGATATACTTCTTGCATATTTTTGAAGTTTTGAACCAATATTAACTCCATAATTAAAATGCTCCCAGGCTATGATTTTTGATGTATTATTTTTACTGAACATAGCATAAAATACAAGACTAACATCAACACATATTATGAAATCAAATTTATTCTTTTTATTAAGTGCTTTTAACTTTTTAATTCCGTTTACTTTTCTAGCAATAGTATTACTATACTTTTCTCCCGCTAAAGATACTAATTTAATTCTTTTATCTAGTTTAAACCCACTCTTTAGCCCCTCTCTACAACTTGCAATAGTTATATCATAATTTCTCGTTATTAATTCATTGGAAATTGTAGATAACACTCTTTCTGTCCCAGCTGTATGTGACATATTATGTATTAAAAATAATAACTTCATTAACATTCTCTTTCTTAACTTTATTACTACTTAAACAAGCCATCAACAATTTTCCCAAGTTTTTTATTAAACTGTTTATTATTACTTCCCATACTTGAATTCATACTTGCCACGATACTATCATAATTAATAATAGTATCTTTTAAATCTTCTATATTATATATAGGAATAATTGTGCCCATTCTCTTTTCTATCTGTTTGGCAAAATCTACTTGATGATTATTTACATGCTCATGAAATGTTTCTTGTCGTGGCACTACTATAGGAACTTTTCCTATCTGTAATGGCATAATAAAGCTTGCAGGGCCTCCATGTGTTATAACAATTCTTGCATCACGCACATTTTTTTCCATATCTTTATAAGAAATAAGCTTATGCCATTCACAATACTTCGGCTTATATGTACAAAAACCGGTCTGCATAATAACATCTTCAACTATAACCTTATCTCTTTTCAATTCATCTATGAACTTTATCAGTCTATTAAACTGCTGTTCATGTGTACCAACAGTTACAAATATCATTATTCACCTCTTAGAATATGCTTCCAAGACATATTGCTTTCTTATAAACTTTCTTTTGCTCCTCCCATTGTACGATAAACTTATCTACAATTGGATACACTAACTTCCCTGTTACAGTAGGCTTATCAATTCGGTCAAATACTTCAATATAAATAAGCTTTGCACCAAATAATTTACCAAAATAAAAAAATGGAACGGCAACTGCTGCTCCCGAGGATATTATCAAATCAGGCTTTTCTTTTCTTAAGACTTTCCACGCTATCTTTGTATTTTTAATCAATGCTTTTAGACTTCTATTAGTAGGATAATAACAAGGATACACCTTTTCATTACTTAATATACTTCTTGCATCTTCTTTATCAAACGTAACCCAAAATCTATCCTTGTCATTCCAAAAAGGCTTTAACATATACAGATGGGTAAGATGCCCGCCTGATGAACCTACCAGACATACTTTCATTGTGTTCCTCCAAATTTTAACTTCTAAATTACTTTATAATATTCCATCTGCAAAAGCATTTGGAAATACTTTTTTCATTATATATTTTTTGAACATTTCCCTATTTATAAATACACAGGACATAACATTCAATTAATACACCTATTGTAAACAATTTTACTTACAATAGCAACTACTTTTTTGTGCATTTAACCTCAACCCCAAAATACCCAGATTATGTATACATAAAATACTACATAATCTAGGTATTCTTATTAATTATCTTTAAAAACTCTTACTTAGTTGTAGTAACATTCATTACTGAACTTCTTACTACATTACCATTTTTATCCTTTACATCTACATAGAACTGTCGCTCTCCTACACTTCCTGCTGTCCATGTAATTTTATTTGTTGAACTAAAGTCTTTTAACTTTGCCCACTGATTAGTCGTTTTGTTATATACAATAAACTTATATGTATATCCACCAGCACCGCCATTTCCTGTTGCTGTAAATGTTACATTCTGTCCTACTTTGTTTGCTGTTGTACTTGCTTTTGCTTTTACTGAAAGTTTTGTTACTGACTGTGCATTTCCTACTTCTACATTAACGACTTTACTTCTTGTTACATATCCATTACTGTCCTTTACATCTACATAGAACTGTCTAGCTCCTGCACTTCCCGCTGTCCATGTGAATGTACTCTTATCAGAAAAATCTTGCAATTTTGCCCACTGTTTTGTTGTTGGATTATAAATTAACTTGTTGTGCTAGTTAAAATAAAAAAATAAAAGAAACTTCAACAAAAATATGCTATCCTATTAGTAGGAAAATACAATGAAAGGAGGCATACTTATGTTGAAGTTCCAAACTGAGTATAACACATATATTAAAACTTTTGAAGACTTTATTTTAACAACTTTTGTTATTATTGATGATTTATATAAGAAATTTGCTCCATATCAAGTGGCGCATAGACGTAATCTTTCCATTGCTAAACTTTCTGATTCTGAAATTATGACTATTAGCATTTGTGGTGAGCTTATTGGTATTGATTCTGAAAACGCATGGTACTCTTTTGTTAAAAGAAATTATCACCATCTTTTTCCTAATCTTTGCAATAGGAGTAGATTTAACAGAACTAGACGTTCTTTATTACAAACTACTGAATTAATAAGGCAAAAACTTATTTCTGTATTTAATATACCATTAAATAAATATTTTATAGTCGATAGTTTTCCACTTGAAGTTTGTAAATTTGGAAGAGCAAGATATAGTCGTTGTTTTCGTGCGTATGGAGCTGATTATGGTAGATGTCCATCAAAAAAAGAAGTCTATTTGGGGTATAAAGTACATGCTATGATTACATTAGAAGGATATATTACTAA